>OGNL01000021.1_pt1 | contig 87515 bp, 85 predicted proteins | sample 1573471 | NCBI WGS metagenome assembly OGNL01 (sample SAMEA2582001, study PRJEB24529) | metagenome | biome: Human gut stool | place: China | collected 2011 | reverse complement strand
AACCGTGCATGCCCTGACCAATCATACGAAGACCTTTCTGGATGGCTTCTTCGAAGGTACGTCCGATGGCCATGACTTCACCTACCGATTTCATGCTGGAGCCCAGTTCGCGGTCTACGCCGTGGAACTTACCCAAGTCCCAGCGAGGAATCTTACATACGCAGTAGTCCAGTGCCGGTTCGAAGAAGGCAGAAGTTGTTTTAGTTACTGAGTTCTTCAGGTCGAACAGTCCGTAGCCCAATCCCAACTTAGCTGCAACGAAAGCCAAAGGATAACCTGTAGCCTTAGAAGCCAGTGCAGAAGAACGGCTCAGACGGGCATTTACCTCGATTACGCGGTAGTCTTCTGATTCAGGGTCGAACGCGTACTGTACGTTACATTCACCCACGATACCGATGTGACGGATGATGCGGATGGCCAGTTCACGCAGTTTGTGGTATTCGCTGTTGGTCAGTGTCTGTGACGGAGCGATGACGATAGACTCACCGGTGTGGATACCCAGCGGGTCGAAGTTTTCCATGTTGCAGACCGTGATACAGTTGTCGAAACGGTCGCGTACTACTTCGTATTCCACTTCCTTCCAGCCTTTCAGACTCTTTTCTACCAGCACCTGCGGAGAGAAAGAGAACGCTTTTTCGGCCAGCACGTTCAGTTCTTCTTCGTTGTCGCAAAAACCTGAACCCAGACCTCCCAGTGCGTAGGCTGCACGGATGATGACCGGATAACCCAGTTCCTTCGCTGCACGGCGGGCATCTTCAATGTTTTCTACTGCCTCACTCTTGATGGTCTTCACGTTGATTTCGTCCAGCTTCTGTACGAAGAGCTCACGGTCTTCCGTATCCATGATGGCCTGTACCGGAGTACCCAGTACGCGGGTGTTGTATTTCTCGAACACACCGGCTTTGTAGAGAGCCACACCGCAGTTCAAGGCAGTCTGTCCACCGAATGACAGCAGCACGCCGTCGGGACGTTCCTTGTCGATGACCTTTTCTACGAAATACGGAGTAACAGGCAGGAAGTAGATTTTGTCTGCCACACCTTCCGAAGTCTGCACGGTGGCGATGTTCGGGTTAATCAGGATGGTTTCGATACCTTCTTCCTTCAGTGCTTTCAGGGCCTGCGAACCAGAGTAGTCGAATTCACCAGCTTCACCGATTTTCAGGGCTCCTGAACCTAACAGCAATACTTTCTTTATGTTTTCTTTCATTGTCTTCTTTGTTTTTTAGTGGATTACAGCAACTTTACAAACTCATCGAACAGGAATTCCGTGTCGGTAGGACCGCTGGCAGCTTCCGGGTGGAACTGAGCCGAGAACCAGGGGTTCTTCTTGTGGCGGATACCTTCGTTCGAACCGTCGTTCATGTTGATGAAGAGCGGTTCCCAGTCGGCTCCCAGTGTGTTGTTGTCTACGGCATAACCGTGGTTCTGTGAGGTGATGAAACACTTTTCCGTGCCTACCATGCGTACCGGCTGGTTATGGCTGCGGTGACCGTATTTCAGTTTGTAGATTTTAGCACCTCCTGCCTTTGAAAGCAGCTGGTTACCCATACAGATACCGAAGATAGGAAGTTTTTCGTTCTGCATGGCCTTGCGGATGTTCTGCACGGCTGCATCGCAGGTGTCGGGGTCGCCCGGACCGTTGGAGATGAACAGACCGTCGAACTGCAGAGAGTTGAAGTCGTAGTTCCAAGGCACGCGGATGATTTCCACGTCGCGCTTGAGCAGGCAACGGATAATGTTTGATTTCACGCCGCAGTCTACCAGTACTACTTTTTTCTTGCCTTCGCCTTCGTTGTAGCGAATCACTTCCTTGCAAGAAACCTTGTCTACGTAGTTCACACCTGAATAGGTAGCTTCGGGAATGTTGTCCGGCTCATCGTCGAACACGATTTTTCCCATCATCACTCCATGCTCGCGCAATACCTTTGTCAGTTCGCGTGTGTCGATGCCTGTGATGCCCGGAATCTGTTCGCGTTTCAGCCAGTCGCCCAGACTTTCCACAGCATTCCAGTGAGAGTATTTTTCACTGTAATCGCTTACGATAATCGCTTCGGCATGGATTTTTTCGCTCTCCATGAAAGTAGGCAGTCCGTTTGCTTCGAACGTGAAGGGAGGCACACCATAGTTACCTACCAGCGGGTAAGTCAGTGTCATCAACTGACCGGCATACGAAGGGTCGGTCAAGCTTTCGGGGTATCCGGTCATTGCCGTGTTGAAAACTACTTCACCGGCTACCGGTTTCTCATAGCCGAACGACTTGCCATGAAAGCGGCTCCCGTCGTCGAGGATCAATGTTACATTTCTCATTACCTTGTTACTAATAATCTTTATATCTTGTATTTTTTCTATTCTACTCTCGTATATACGAAAAAACGCCCGGACTTGCCGAAAAGCAGTTCCGGGTGTTTGATAAAATAGGAAATCTTAAATATTCAGGAAATAAGTGACATAAAAGAAAAAAGAAATAGCTTCCGGCATTTGTCCATTCCGCCAGAACTCCGAATGTGCGCTTATTCTTTTTACTATGTGTTATACAGTAATACATCAAACTCTTTTGTCACGTCATAATTCGGAGTGCAAAGATAATGTTTTCTGTTCAAATGAAAGGATGTTTGCCAAAAGTTTTTACAAAAATATTTCATTTTCCTCTTTTTATTTCTTTTCTCCGCTGTTTCGGGCGGCTCTTTCGCGCATGATGCTGTCCGACCATTCCTGCAGGCGCTTGTACTCTTCTTCGGTGAGCCGCATGAACGAGCCGTGCTGCGGATGTTTCACGCCCTCCATGGTGACGGGGGAGTGGAAGTTGGCGAGTTTTTCATCAGCCTGGCAGATGCGGTATCTTTTGGGCTTGGAGGAGTATTCGATGTAGGCCACGCGCCAGGTGGAATCGCCCACCAGCTGGAAGGCAGAGCAGCCCTCACACTTCTTGTTGCCTTCAAACTTCACATAGTCATTCTCATCCTTTATCTTGTATGGGCCGGTCAGTTTCGTGGCTGTGGCGGCAAAGATGCCGGGTGTACCTCCTTCTTTCTTGATGAGCATGTGGTAGAGTCCGTCGGCCGGCACATAGTTGATGTCGGCATCGATGGTAGCATATCCCCAGTCCACCAGCAGGCGGGGCTTGGTAAGACGTGTAAAGGTGGCGTCGGCATAGGAATAGAACACGCGGTCGTACTGGTCTTCTGCCGGATTAAGCAGTGAATAGTATATCATGTATCCGCCCTTCGTGCCATCGGCCCATACGTACGAAGGGTCCCAGAAAATCTGCGGTGCCCATACGCGCTTGATGGTGCTGTAGTCCTTATAGACATCGGGCGACTGAGGGTCACAGAAGATGCCCGGTCCCTGGCGGAAGTCGAAGGTAGTAGAAGTCCAGTGAATCAGGTCGTCACTTTTCAGCAGGTTTATGCCGTAGTTGAACCACGAGCGGCTCTTGGCGTTGCTCATGTCGGTAGTCACCATCAGATAGCCTTTTCCATCGGACGTGCGGCAGATAAAGGCATCGCGTGCTCCTCCCTCTATTTTTGACATTTCTTCTACATTGTATACGGGGTCGCCATCAATCAGGTCGTGAAAGTGTACGCCGTCACGGCTCAGGGCGTAGGCCGTCCATTCCCCTCGTCCGCTCATGTGGCAGTACAAGTATCCGTAGTCTCCCTTTTGCAAGTTTTGTGCTCCGGCTCCCAGTGAAGCCAGTGCCAGCAGTGAAATCATCAGTTTCTTTTTCATGGTAGTGTAATGTTTCATTTTGCGGGTAAAAGTAGGAAATCGGCAGGAGGCAGACAAGGGACTATTGTACAAATTACACGTAATAATGTGTCAAATGCCCCTGTGATGTAGCGGAAACAGGTTGTACGGGCCGGAAAAATTTAGTTTTTTCGGAAAAAATCTCTTTTTTTATTTGGCAGGTTTCAAGAAAAGAGTAATTTTGCAACCGTTTTCAACGAAACACGTTGCCGAAATAACTCAGTTGGTAGAGTAACTCATTCGTAATGAGTAAGTCGCGGGTTCGAGTCCCGCTTTCGGCTCTTCTCATAAAAGCCTGAAATACAGATATTTGATTTTCTCTATACGAATCAAAACAATCAGGATGCCATTAAAAAAAAGGAAAATTCTTCCACTTTTGGAAGGAAAAAAGTACCTGAAAAAGTAACGCTGGATTTTCCTTGTCGGAGGACACAACTATGGCAACAATCAATCCTGTTATCATCAAAGAAAGAGTGCTTAAAAACGGAACGCACAAACTGAGGATTGCGGTCCGGCACAAGTCTGTAACTTCTTACATCGTCACAAAAATCATTCTTAACGATCCTGGACAGCTAAAGAACGGTAAGATAGTAAGGCACCCGGATGCCTGTGAGCTTAACAAGAAGTTAAGGAATATGCTTGATATTTACGAGGAGCGTCTCGATAATGTCAAGAACACTGATTTGTACACATGCGAGCAGCTTAGAGATATTATCAAGTCAGGACCGGATGGGGAAGAAGTAACATTCAAGGGAATATCCGGAGAGTATGTGAGTTATCTTATGTCAGAAGGAAGGAATTCTTATGCCAAGCTTATAGAACGCTCTTCAAGATACTTCTGTGATTACTGCAGGGGAGATATTGAAATGGAAGATATTACGCCCGTTCTCGTAAAATCCTTTTCTGAATACCTTAGAAGCTCAGGAAAGACACAGACTTATATCAACACAATTCTAAGTCACATTAAGGTTATTGTGAACAAGGCAATATCAGACCAGATGGTATCATATAGCGTTCATCCTTTTTCATCCGTAAGAATATCTCCTGCACCAGTCAGGGAAGTTACACTCAGTCTTGAATCATTTCTTAGAATAATGAAATCAAGCCCTGACACTAAGAAAAAGAAGATGGCCAGAGACCTGTTCATGATTTCCTTCATGCTGGGAGGAATGAACCTAATAGACATAATGAATGTTGATTTCCGCGACAAGGAAGTAAGATACGTCCGTACAAAGTCTGCCGGAAGAACACAGCAGGAAAACGTGATTGCATTTGAAATGCCTGAAGGTATTGACAGGTATACAGGAGAATGGATGAAGCCTAATGGTAGGCTTGATTTCGGATACAATTTCACCTATCACAATTTCTCTCAATACGTATCTTATGCGATAACAGACCTTGCAGAAGAGCTTGGTATAAAGGAAAGAGTGGTATTCTATTCTGCAAGAAAGTGTTTCGCTCAGTTCGCCAGCGACATCTGCATGCCTGACAGCGTTATTAACTACTGCCTTGGCCACAGCGACAGATCCAAAGGTGTAATCAGGTATTACACGAAGATAAGAAGCCGGCAGGCAAGCATCTGCATTAAGAGAGTGTGCGATTATGTGATAAGGCCGGAACTTTACAAGGACTTCGTTGAACTTAGAAGCATGTCATTAATGAATATGATGTGAAAATAAAGCCCCTTCCTGATACATATCCGGTCGGGGCTGTTTGTTTAAACAAAAGTCTTCTACGCTTTTACATTTGCAAATATAGTAATTATTCATTTTCTGATACCTCGATTATCTTTTTTCTCTGTTCTTCCTTCAGCTGATTAAGCTGGAAAACGCTGTCTTTAATCAGATTGATGGTTGTTCCTGAATTCTGTTGCTGTTCCTGGCTGGATTCGTTGAACTTCACAACAAGGTTGGATATCACTTCAAGCAACTTGGTTATCTTGTTAATGTCAGTCTCAGTAGCACAAAGAACAATTGCCCTGTTGATGGCAATGTCAGCAAGGGAGTTAATCTTATGGAAATGGTTCTGAAGGAATTCAAGCTTGGCCCGTGCGAAGTCAATCTCTACCTTTTCTGCGATAAGAGTAGAACTTGCTGATTCTATGTCTCCCTTGTACCGGTAATACCACTGCTTTATCGTGTTGGTATTGATACCTGTCTTCTTGTGCATGATTGAATAGTTCATACCGCTGTCAATCAGCATCCGCACAACCTTTATACGGTCCTCATCAGTGTAATTCAGCTTAACAGAGTGCTCTATTTCCTTCACTTTTTTTGTCCTGCTCCTTCTTGCAATCTTCTTCTCTTCGCTCATAACTGTAACTAATATTGTAACTCAGTTACAAAAATGATGTATTTTGTAACTTTTAACATTTATAAGTGCTTATAATGTTCTAATTCCCAAAGATATACGAAGTTACAAGAAGTTACAAGGTTTGTAACTTTGTGTAGAATTACAATTACCAAATTACGCAACTTATGATACTGATAATTAGCTTACTTTGTCAGTGTGACACAAAATAAATTATACGCGTATGATTGGAGCTATATTAGGAGCCGTAGGCGGACTTGCATCCGGAATAGCCGGAGGAATCAAGTCTGCCAAGGCGGCAAAGGAACAACAAAGGCTCATTGACGAGCAGGAGTCTAAGAACAATGCATGGTATAACAGGAACTACTATCAGAATTACATGGATTCTACCGAAGCCCAGGCGGCCATGAAGAGGGTGGAAAACACGTTGAAAAAGCAGAATCAGGAAGCAAGGGCAACTGCAGTTGTGACCGGTGCAACACCTGAAGCTGCAATAGCACAACAGCAGGCAAACAATGAGATTCTGGACGAAACGGCAACCGGACTTGCAGCTCAGGCTACAGCCAGAAAGGCGCAAGTTGAAGCTATAGACCAGCAGAACCAGAACAACATCTTTCAGGCAAGACTAGGTCAGTCTTCTGCGAACGAGCAAGGTGGTGCCCAGCTTATGAGTAACGGACTAGGACTTATAGGTAGTGCTCTTTCCATGCAGGAATGGGGAAAGAAGAAAGGGGGTAAATGATGGGACTTTTCGATTTTATCAAGAAAAATCCGTCTGTAGACACTTCAAGGCTTCCTGAATTCGAAAATTACGGACAATCTCCCGAATCTTTTTCAAATTTTCAATTCTCACGAAGCAATCAGGGCGTAAAACCTGATAAAACCAAGGTTGAACAGCCTGTTATACCCGTTTCTTCTGCAGAACAGGTGAGAGCTGCAACCAATCAGGCAATGCAGGAACAGACAGAGAAGAAGCCTACAACTCCTGATGATGTGTTTACAGCGTTACTAAGAGAAAGGTACCAGGAGAGCGAAGATTCGCTTAAAAGACAGAGGGCCGCTGAGTTTTGGGGTAATCTTGCAAATCTCTTCGGACAAACAGTTTCTTCGGCTGCCGGTGCCAGAATGTTCAGCCCGATTAAGAGCAATACCCAGCAATACAATCAGGCTATTGACAGACTGAGGGATTCTTACAACGACACATTGCTTAACTACAATCTTTCTACGGCTCGTGCTGAAAGAGCTGCAAAAGCAGAACAGGATAAGATAAATCTTAAGTTTGAGCGCGACAAAGCACTTGCAGAGATTCAGGCTAATCTTAAGGCTGGTCTTATAGACAAGCAGAAAGCCGCTGACCTTGAAAAGCAGGCGCGTAAAGCTAAGGATGCTAAAGAACTTGAAGGAGTTAAGAATGATTTCAGGATGAAACTTGCTAGATACAATCAGGGTGCAGCTACAGGTCGTACCAAGATGAACAATGAAGCTGCAATGGAAAGAGAGAAATACCGTCAGCAAGAGATAGCCAAGAGAAACGGTAATGCAGGTTCAGGAAAGAAAAATAAGTATCCTAAGATGAAGTTTGGCCATGACGGTGCAGTCACTTACGACCTAAACAAAGATACAGACGTGGCAAGAATGTACAATGAAGGTGTAAGAATAGGATATTTCCCCCAGCAATTCAATGATCCGACAAAGAAAGGAATGACAATTGATGATATGAGAGAAGCTATTCTTACCGCAACAGACGATAAAAGGCCGGTTCATGACAGACAACAAGGATGGTCACTTAGAGATAACAATAATAACGGTTGGTCACTAAAAGATATTGAATAATGAGCGCAGACACAAGAAAGAAGATATACGACATTCTTAAGAACAAGACAGGATTCATGGATAGTTATGAGGATTTTGACAACGACATGACTACGAGTGAAGATGCGAGAAAGAAAGTGTATGAAGTTCTGAGAGACAAAACCGGATTCAATGACACGTATGAAAACTTCGTTAGCGGAATATCTGGCGAAGTTCAAAGAGAATCCGCTATTCCTCCTGCAAAAGAAGAATCTGGTAATGTTGTAACTACTGTTCAGTCACCTTCTTATCCTCAGAGGGCTGAAACAAAAGAAAGAATACTGAATAACATACCCGATTATTTTCATAGTAAAGGTACGAACTTGTCTACGCTTCCTCTTCCGCAAAATACGATGTCAGCAGAGAAGCCTGCCGATATTCCTGAAAGGATTGTTCAGGACGAACAGCAGAGAATACAGCTTGCTGAACGTGCGGCCAATGATCCGTACATGAAACAGCAGGAACTTGAACACGTATTCAAGCCAAAGAATCAGGAACAGATTGACAGCGTAAGGCAGCTTATCAACAGCGCACGACAGCAGAGAGTTAAGGAAAGGCAACAGAGGGTTAAGTCTGCCGGTGGAGGTGGAATATTCACAACCATGTCACAGGCTTACCTTTCCGGTGAGCAGAACGATGCTGACAAGCAACTTGAATACGCATCAACTCTTATAGAACAGGCTCAGAATATAACCAACGAAGCGAAAAAGAAAGGCAATACAAATTTCTTTGCCGGATTCGCACGCGGATTTAAGGATGCACCTCTGGACGGATGGGCAATGGGATTGCAGGACCTTAAGAACTACTCTGCCGCTAAGAAGGTTATGGACAAAGTAGACCGTGGAGAAGAACTCTCGCCGTCTGAAGATGCTCTTATGCAGGCTCTTGTTACCAATGCGGCTACACAGATGTATTATTCAGGAGACCTTGGAAGAGGATACAAGGCCGGAGGAGCGATAGCAGAATCACTCCCATTCATGCTTGACATGATTGCCGGAATGGGAACAATTCAGGCCGTTACGAAACCTGCATCAAAGGCTCTTGTCAAGTATGCAACCGAAAAAGCTGCAAAGATGGGGCTTGGACGTGCGACAACCGGACTGGCAAAAGGAGCCGCAAGGACAGCAGCCGGCCTTGGTGATGTGGCCGCTCATACAGCTACATTTGGCGGTGCGCGTGTAGCAGCCGACTATCAGAGAAGAGGACTTGGTGATGTTCAAGTTTCTCCGGAACAAGACGGTACTGTATCATACGCAGGAAGGGAGAATGTGCAGACTGGTGCAGAAGCAATAGGAAAGTCTGTCGTATCAACAGCAGCAGAGACAGGAAGCGAGCTTCTTGGAGAATACTTTTCTCCTATGCTTGGTTGGGTTGGTAAGGTGACCGGTGCAAACCGCCTTGGAAAGATAATTCCTACTTCTGTTGGAAAGGCTTATTCATCCATCATTAACAGCAACGGATTCAAGCAGGTTCAGGAAATTGCCAGACGTGCTAAGATTGCGGATCCTATAGGTGAATACGGAGAAGAGGTAGTGAACAACCTTGTATCTACCGCAATAGGAGATATGACACCTGAGCAGCTTGTTGACCTTGACAATAATATAGACACATTCCTTGGTGTTGCTCCAATGTCAGCACTTTTTGGCGCGGCCGGAACCGGTGGATACCTTCGTGAGGAATACAGGAACTACCGAAACATGCGTGAGTTTGAGAATCAGATGCGCGACACGATGGGAGAGGACTGGTCCGGAGTAAGGGAAGCATTGCAGGATGCCGATATAGAAACAGCACGCGGAATGGTGAAGGAAGTTCTATCAAGCAATATGCAGCCTGACATAAAGAAAAAGGCCATAAACTACATTTCTTCTGTCCTTCAGGAGCAGACATTGCAGGAAGCAGACAAGCAGATTGCACCTGAAGAAATGATTCAGAACAAACGCTTCATTATATCTAATCTTAATGAAGCAAGAAACAATATTGGAATAGGAGAAGAGGAACTTAACTCTGCCGTGTCCATATTGAATCAGGAAGGTGAGAGTGCCTTGTCGGAATTGTATGATGCGGAAACAGTTCAAAATATTGTTGAATACAAGAATGCCTATGATGATTATCTTAATTATACTTACTGGGTGCAGAATCAGGCGTATGATGCAAGAAAGGAAGCCGAGTCGCAGGTTGAAAGAATGACAAACGCAACAACAGGAACCGTAATGAGGGTTAAGTCAGGTTTAAGCCAGAATCCAGTCAATATATTGCGAGGTAATATTGTTTTTGATGCAGAAGGAAATGTAGATAAGGATAGCTCCGACAACACAATATATTATCTTAGCGAGGATGGAAAGGTAAAGATGGCTCCAATATCCATGTTTGAAAGCCTTGTTGACGATACACCGGCTGAAGAACTTGCATATCAGGCAGGAGAAGATGCGGAACAAGAATTCATCCAGGCTGAAGAAGCTCAACTTATGCAGCCTGAACAGAGCGTTCAACCAATCGAATTGGGAACCACATTCCAGAAAGATGGTGTGACTTATGTCGTTTCACAAAAATCGCCTGACGGATATGTAGTCAGTGCTTTGGATGAAGAAGGAAATCCTGTTCAGTCTAAGCTTCTAACCGAAGAACAGATAAGAACCGCAATGACACCTGCAATTCAGGAAGAACAAACTTCACAAGAACAATTTGTTCAGAATGAAGATGTAACACAGCCTGAACAGCAACAGGTACAAACTGAACCTCAGACTGCAATATCAAGGATACCGGTTAATGAAAACGGTGAACATGACTTCGAATCAGCACCATATCAGGATACATCATCCGCACTAATTGAGATAAGCGAAAGCGTGGACGATGCTAAGGATACAGCCGTGCAGATGATTAACCATTATCAGGAAGAACTTAAAAAAGCTGATAAGGCAAAGACGACAGGTAATACAATTCAGGAGATTGTACGTCTTAAGCAGCAGAAGAAGGCAAACATTCAGTCTATCAACGATAAGATAGCATACTGGAACAGTGTTGCCAATGATATTGAATCAAAACGCCCAGGTGGAATAATTGAGCAGGCAAAGGAAGAATCTGATGCAAATCAGCAGAGACTTTCAGAAATGACGGCTGAACAGCAGCAGGCTGCACAACAGGAAGTACAGAAGAAGATAGATTCAGGAGCATACGAACGTAAGGAACCGCGTAAGAGGATAAGATACGTGAACGAAGATAATGATATGGGAACCGCCAACACTCCTATGGAACACGTATTGCGTGAGATTGCAACAGGACGCGTAACATTCAAATGGAATGATTCAGGAGAAACGCAGGGGTTGGGTTCACACCTCGGTCTTGCATCATCACCGGAAGAAAGACGCAGGATGATTTGGGCGTTGTCTTCTGACGGTATGACACCGGAAGCGGCAGCAGAGCAGATTCACACTGATATGCCTGAAAACCTGCAAGGAATGGTAACAGATCAGGACGTATTCAACATGATACTCGAATCATTCCAGCAGTATGGCACGCCTTCCAAGATGTGGGAAGCTGCAAAATCAATGCACGGAACAGACATTGAAGAAAGCGCACCAGGTTATGAGGAATACATGGAACAGCAGGCTCTTGAATGGGAAGCTTCTTATAACAATATGACAGTTGAAGAATGGATTTCATACGTTGATTACGTAGAAGAAGAACTTGACAATATGTATTCTTCCGTTTCGGATGAAGATTTAAATGCTATATTTGAAAAGTTTTATCAACAAATAGAATTGGAAAATGAATCAAGAGGAAATGAAACAGAAGGTGCAGGAAGCACTGAAGGACAAACAGACGGTGAACAAGGCGATGAACTTCTGCCAGAAGGCCGGGGTAATAACGAAGGAGCAGATACAACAGTCAATGAACAACCGGAGCAAGCAAATCAAACTGATGGCGAAAGCGGTGGCGTGGTACCTGAATCAGAAGTAGGAAATGGCTCAACCTCAGATGTAGAGCGTAAGGAAACAGAACAGAAGCAAGAAGGATACAATGTCGAGAAGCGATACCATAAGAAAGAAGGGAAAGAAATCTATGCGGTCAATTTTACTGAACGCATGGAGCGTGATGCGTTCTTGGCCGCAAAGAAAAAGGCTAAGGATGCAGGTGGCTATTATTCTTCTTTCGGAAAGGGTGGATTTATCTTTGATACCGAAGAGGCAGCTAATAATTTCGGTAGAACGATTATAAAAGAAAATGCAAAAGAAGGTAATAAATTACCGTCTCATATCACTACCGAAGGTTATATCTCAGAAGATGGAGTAAACAAAATAGTTTTGTATCATGGAACTCCAGATAGTAATGTAGCTACTATTTCTCAATTAGAAGCAGGGAAAAGAAGGAAGGACGGCGAAAAAGCAAATTTCAATGGTGAAGGTATATACTTTGCTACGGATTTAAGTGTAGCAAAAGATTATGCAGGCGAAAACGGAAACATTATTTCTGCATATATAAAACTAGCCAAACCCTACATAACTTATGGAAATTCTAACATGACTGAAGATAAAGCTAAAGAGTTTACTGAATGGCTGAAATCACAAGGTTATGATGGCATTATAGTTTATCCATCAGTGGCTATGCATAAAGCAGGAGCAATGCCAATGGAGGTTATTGTATTCGATAATGTTTCTTTGGAAAAAGTTTCTGAATCTACTAAATATACTCCTATTCAGCAAGGTATTGAAGCAGCACGCGCAGAAGTAGATACAAATCCTACAGAAGCACAGAAAGAAGCTGGCAACTACAAGAAAGGCCATGTTATAGTTGACGGTTATAACATCACACTGGAAAACCCGAAAGGCAGTGAGCGTACCGGCACAGATAAAAACGGAAATAAATGGAGCGTAACCATGAACAATGATTACGGCTATATCCGTGGTACAGAAGGTGTAGATGGTGACCATATTGATGTATTCCTTTCAGATAACCCTGAAAGTGGTGATGTGTTTGTTATTGATCAGGTAAATCCTGATGGTACATTTGACGAACACAAGGTTATGTATGGGTTTAAATCAGCACTTGCAGCAAAACGCGCATACAAGGCTAACTATTCAAAAGACTGGACCGGGTTAGGAAACATAACACGTGTGTCCAAAGAAGAGTTTAAGAAGTGGGTTAATTCTTCCCGCAGAAAAACAAAACCTTTTGCGGAGTATAAGAACGTGAAAGGAGAGACACAGAAAGAGGAAGATGGAATCCGTCCGGATGAAGGTGTACTTGATTATGCAAAGAGGGTAGCTGAAAGAGAGCAGAAGAAGGGATATGGCTCACAGAACAAAGTTGTATCAACAGAAAGATACGAGGAGTTAAGAAAAAGGCTTCGGAGCAAACTTAACAACCTGAATGCCGGCTACGATCCGGAACTCTTGCAGATAGGTGCAGAAATGGCAGCATACCATGTAGAAGCCGGAGCCCGCAAATTCGTTGATTTTGCAAAACGTATGATTTCTGATATGGGAGACAACGTAAGGCCTTATCTTAAACTTTTCTATAATGCAGTACGTGACTTCCCTGGAATGGAATCATACGAAAGTGAAATGACTCCATACGAAGAAGTAAGGTCGACAGATATTAATAACATAAAACTTGAAGAAGATGGACAGACAGAAACAGACAAAGAAACTGTTACAGGAGAAGCTGAAACTTTTGCAAGCCAGGCAGAAAGCAGAATTGAAGAAGCAGGAACTGAGGAAGAAGTAGACGAAGTGGTAGAACAGATAGAAGATAAGATAGATGAAGTAAACAATCAGCTTTCAGAACTTGATTATATGGATTCGCTTAATTCAGGTATGCGTGTAGTGTTGAAAGATGGAAGAAATGTATTGCTTTCAGTTGTTATGCACTCTGGGGAGCAGGTAAGCGCAACTCAGTTCTCAAAACCTCATGTAAGCAGCATGTATGCTTCTTATAAAGGAGAACTTATAAACATTATGCCTGAAGATGTTGATTTGGATGCAACAATCAGATACAACACACCAAAATCGTCAGAAGAACTTGCCGGTGATTCGTCAGAATATCAGGATAGATCATTTCAGGAAATAGAAGCTGTTAAACAGATTGGAACAATCATCCGCGAAAGGGCGTTATCATCCGTTGAAGGTAACGAAGTTACACCGCTTAGCATGAAAGATGTTAAGAAGATTCTTGAAGGATACAGCACACTTTCTGATATGTCTGCTACCGATATGCAGGAACTTGTAGAACTCGCAATGACAAATGAGACAAGAAATGTAGCATTAAAGTATATAAACAGCGGAAAGCAGAAGTTCGGATACGACCTGATTCTTGCAATGTACAACGTACAGCCGCTACTAAACGCAAGAGACAGCACAAGATTTGAACGTCAGCAGTACAGCACTCCTACTCCATTCGGTTATGTTATGGGGCAGTTCGTTCAGTCTGGCAAGACGATTGAAAGCGTATTGGAGCCGTCAGCCGGAAATGGTGCGCTCACAATAACATTCCCTTCCGCTATCGTACATGTAAACGATATAGACGAAAGAAGGCTTGAAAATCTTCGCACCCTCGGATATGGGAAAGTAACAAATCAGGATGCACTTGTTCCTTTTTCTGGCGAAGTTGATGCCGTGCTTACAAATCCTCCGTTCGGTTCAACAACCGCAAGAGAATTTGACGAAGGACAGATTAAGATAAGCTCACTCGAAGGACTGATGGCTATAAACGCACTCGAATCAATGAAAGATAATGGAAGGGCTGCAATAGTCATTGGTGGAAACACGTCTTACCGTGATAATGGCGCAATGCAGAGCAAAGATATGAGACTTTTTGCTTATCTTTACTCACACTATAATGTGGTAGATGTAATCAACCTTAACGGTGATATGTACAAGAGAAACGGAACGAAGTACGATGTACGTATTATCCTTATAAACGGAAGAAAGAAAGGTCCGTTCAAGCTGATTGCGCCACCCGTAAAGAGTAAGGCAAGAGCAGAGCAGATAAATAGCTTTGAAGAATTATATAACAGAATACAAAATGATATACGTTCGTTACAGCAAATGGGGAATCTCTTTGACGGTACAGAAGGAGAAACCCGGACCACTGACAAAAAAGGAAGTGGAACAGACAATAATGTCAGCGATAGAACAAAGTCTGGAGGAAGGAGAGAATCCGTACAAGCAGACAAGGGAGTCAGGGCTGACAATGACATGGGAAGCACCGAAAATGCTTCCGTATCCAAACAGCGAAAACCTGAAGGACGAAAAGCAGAAAATACTTCTGGCATCTTGGATAATGGGAACAGATCAGATGCAGGAAGCATTAACACTGTTCAAGAGCAAGGAAGAACTGATAACGGAACAGATTCCGGAGGAATCAGTACAAATGAATCTGTCAGAACTGATTCAGGAGATAATACCGGTAGAACCAGACTATCAGTAAACCTTACTGATGAAAAAGTACCATATCCAAACAGAAGCCAGTCCGGTACACTTATGTCAGTGGTACCTGCAAACCAGGCACAGGTACTTGCTGATTCATTAGCTAACATTGGTGATGTAGACCAGTTCTTGGTTGACCAGCTTGGATATTCAAGCAAGGATGAATTGTTCAGTTATCTGGCCGCAGAACAGATTGATTCTGTTTCCCTTGCAATAAATCAGATGAACAAGGGAAATGGATTTATTATCGGTGATATGACCGGTGTAGGAAAAGGCCGGCAAGGTGCTGCCTTAATCAGATATGCGGTAAGGAAGGGTTATAACCCTATATACTTCACTCAGAAACCCGCGCTTTTCTCTGATAATTACAGAGACCTTGCAGATATAGGCAGCGGAGATTTAAGGCCGTTTATCATCGCGTCAGATCCAAAAAACGCAGCTATTACTGATGCGTCCGGAAATGTAGTACACAAACTTCCTACCGACAAGGAGAAGAAAAGAGTGTTTGACTACATTATGAAGAACGGAAAGCTTCCAGAAGAGTATGATTACGTCATAACTACATATTCCCAGATCAATAATGGAACGAAGGAATATGAGCCAAAAGAAGATGGAATAGCTGAAAAAGACAAGAGTTATAAGAAGAAATCTCCTTCTGCAGCTGACAAGAGCGGTCAGGAAAGGCGTGATGTGATTCAGGCTCTTTCAAAAGGTAATATAATGATTCTTGACGAAAGCCACACAGCCGGTGGAAGCGGTGGAGGTTCCATGTACATGCAGTACATAATGCCAGAAGTGAAGGGGGTAACATTCCTTTCAGCTACATTTGCCAAACGTGCTGACAACATGCCTATATATGCAATGAAGACAGACCTGTCAAAGTCGGGAATATCTCCGCAGGATATGATTGAAGCAATCTCTCAGGGAGGTGTAACATTGCAGGAAATCATGTCAAAGCAGCTTGTTCAGTCAGGGCAGATGATTCGAAGGGAAAGAAGTTTCCAAGGTGTAACAATTGACTGGATGCAGGTAAGCGAAGAGGAAGATGCCGTTCAGAGAAAACAGTTTGACGAAGTATCTTCTATATTCAGCGATATTCGCGCATTCCAGAAGGACTATATTACACCTATTGTACAGGGAATATCAGAAGAATTGTCTGAAGAGGGAGGATATTCAAATCTTCAGCAGGGAACGTCAGAGTTGGGTGTTACAAACACTCCGTTTGCCAGCAAGATGTACAATCTTGTCAATCAGCTTTTATTCTCTCTTAAAGCAGATGCAGTGGCAAACAGAGTTATAGAAAATCTTAAAAATGGATTTAAGCCTGTAATATCATTTACCAATACAATGGAAGGTTTTCTTGATGAAGCACCTAAAGACACACCTATGGATAATGTGCCAAACTTCTCAGCTACACTCATGCGTGCGCTTGACGGTGTTATGAGATATACTGAAACCAACCTGAAAGGAGAAAAGGTGAACAAGTTCTTCACGGTTAATGACATTTCAGAAGCAGGTCAAAACAGGTATTACGAAATCAAGAGTAAGATTGAACACCTCTCAGCAGACCTTCCTATAAGTCCTATGGATGCTATAAAGATTAAGATTCAGAATGCAGGATATAAGGTTGGTGAGATAACCGGAAGAACACTTGAAATGGTTCAGGACGAAAACGGCAAATATATCATACAGAACCGTAAGGACCGTGACAAGAAGTCTGCCGCTCGTGATTTCAACAACGGCCAACTTGATGTGTTAATGGTAAACAAGTCTGGAAGTACCGGAATATCTCTACATGCTTCTCCAAAATTTGAGGACCAGCGTCAGCGCGTAATGGTATTTGCTCAGTTCCAGAGTGATATTAACGATGAAGTTCAAATGAGAGGTCGTATAGACAGAACCGGACAGAAGTTCAGGGGAAAATACGAATATATCATGTCTTCAATTCCTGCAGAACAGAGATTGCAGATGATGTTCAAGGCAAAACTTAAATCGCTCGATGCAAACACCACATCGTCACAAAAATCTAAGTTCAATGAAATGGAAGTTGTTGATTATCTTAACAAATACGGTGATGAAGTAACATGGCAGTATATGATTGAGCGTCCTGAACTGTCTGAAAAGCTTGGAGACCCTCTTAACATGCTTTCTGAAAGCGGAGAAGAATCAAATACTGACGATGCAAGCGGAGCTAAAAAAGAAGGATGCGCAGCAAAGATAGCCAGATACCTTCCATTCCTTCCGGTAAAAGAGCAGGAGGAAGTATTCAAGGAAATCACTGATTCGTATAGCGTGAAGATACAGCTTCTTAACGATGCAGGAGAGAATGACCTTGAAATTACCACTATGCCGTTAAAGGCAAAGACTATCAGCAAAAAGATATGGAAGCCAGGTACAGAACCAAACAGCGGAAACGCATTTGCAGACAACACGTATCTTGAAGAAGTTGAAGTTGATGTTCTTAAAAAGCCTATGAAGGCAGAAGAAATCAGATCAACTGTAAAAAGAATGACTTCAGGAGAAAACTTTGACGATTGGAAGGAGAAGAAGATTAAGGAAATGAACTCATTGTATGATGAAAAGATTGAGTCATTGAAGAAAAGGCTTTCACAAAGCGCAGAAGAACGTGCTGAAAAAGCAAAAAAGAACTATATAGCCAAGTCAAAGGAAGCACGGGAGAACGGTAAAAATGAATTTACCGATGAGGAAATAGAAAAGATGTCAGATGTGGTTGTAGAGGATATAATGAAAAAGGCAAATGAAAGCTTTATCAAACAGAGAAATGTTATTCAGGAAAGAAGGGATAACATTTTAAAACAGGTAAACTCATTTACGCCAATGAAACCTCTTGTAATTCCTTTCAATCTTGACGAAGCTATGGCTACAATTGCTCCAAGCAGAGGAATGTTCTTGGGATTCAAGTTCAGCAAAGACTACTCTCCAAGTTCTTCTACTGCAGTGTTTGCCACACTTGACGGAAGGAGAAAGGTAGAAATACCTCTTAATCAAGGAAAGGCGTTTGATTCAATAAGAATGAACACTATGATGCAGCCTACCTTCATTAAAGACCTTAATGTTGATTCATGGGATTCCCATGTACCTACGCAGACAAGGAAGAAATCTTATGTTGTTACCGGAAACCTTCTTCAGGCACTCGTTGATACGAAGAAGTCTGTAAACGTAAAAGGTTATCTTGTGTCATATTCGACCATTGAAGGTGATACAAAGCAGGGAATACTTCTTTCAGACAGCTTTAAACCTGAAAATCTTACTACAAGTGCTCCTATTAGTAGCCGTCTTATTCAGATACAGCAGGGAGAAACGGTAGTTAGCGAGGATAAGAGGGTAGTTGTAGAAAGAAATACGGGATGGAGAACAGGTTATGCTTTAAAAGTACCAAGGTCAAAAAAGCAGGGAGGTGAATTCTTTGAGGATAACAAGCTGCGTTCTCTTGCAGACAACAAGGAGTTTACTACAAGAGGTAATTATATGGTTGCAGACATATCTTCTGATAATCTTCCTGAAGCACTTGACAGGCTAAGCAAGATGGGTGTTACCGTGTCAAAGAAAGCAAAGCTTGAAAACGCATCCGATGTTAGGTTTAGAGAAGAAGACGCTCCTCGTTCTATAGTAGATCCTTTTATTCAGGAACTGATGATGCGGTTCCAGGGAGAGGATATAAGCCGCTATCCTTATGTTGATGTGAGAAAAGATCAAAATGCAGATTATGAAGTGTATTGGGGGTACAGCGAACCTCTTTATAAAGGTAAAAATGTAGAAAACAGCGAAGAAGTACCAGAACTTATAAAAGATATTATTAGAGACAATGACAGTGAAATAGACAAGCGTGATATTATAGACAATCTTAATTCATACATTGAGTTCAACGAAGGTTTTGAAGAAGCTGAAGAAGGCCAGAAAGTTCTTGATTGGTTCAAGGAGAACATGAACGACTTCAAAATGAGTGACAAGGTAAACGTAATAACAGAAAGAGGTGAATTGCCTGATAACCTTTATCGAGAAGTAAGTTCTGTAAAATCTGACATTGATTACAATGAGAATGAAGCCTACAGTTCTGCAGAAAAACTTAATGTTCCACTTCAGGTAGTAACATCTACTGAACAGATTTCAGATCCGTCAGTAAAATCAGCTATTGAAAGAGGAAGAAAAATAAAAGGATGGTTCTCTGTTTCGGAAGGTAAGGTTTACGTATATCTTCCTAACGCATCAGGTATTGAGGACGTAAAGCAGACAATTCTTCATGAAGGAGTTGCCCATTACGGACTTAGGAAACTTGTTGGTGATGAAAGGATGGACGATTTCCTGGATGAAGTATTTAGAAACGTATCCAAAGAGACAAGAAATAAGATTGTCGGAACTCTTCCGAAATATGGTTATGATTCACGCGTAGCCACTGAAGAATATCTTGCAAGAATGGCCGAGAGTGGGGTTGATGTATCTACATGGGAGCGTATAAAGCAGGCTTTCAAGAATCTTCTTAGAAGAATTGGTATTAATATCCAAATCAATGACAACGAATTGAAATATATTCTATGGAGAAGCGCACAGAATCTTGACAAAAACAGATCGATAGATTTGGCAATTGATGTGGCAATGCAATACAACATGGGTGTAGGAAACTATTTCCGTGAAGGAGAATCAGACGGTAGCCGGGAAGAGTATGAAAACTCACTTCAAGGATGGAAGTATAAAGCACGTGAAGCATATCAGGACAGTATGCTTGCATTGAAAAACCTTCAGGAAGTTATAGCAAATGTTTCAGGTAAACCAATTAAGTCATTCGAGGACGCATACAAAGCAGAGAATCAGTTGAGTTCAAAAAACACTGCCGAAGCTGAAGAGTATTACGAAAAGTTCTTCAAGCCTATGCTGGAAGCTGAGGGAAAGATGATGAAAAATTACGGTTTAAGCCATAAGGAAATTGAGAGATACATGATGCTTGCTCATGGAATAGAGCGTAATGTGGAAATGACATTCCGAGAAATGCTTAATGAGATTATAAATACAAACCCTAACGATGCCCAGCAGTTTGCAGATGATTTTATAATGGAAAGAGACAGGCTCAGGAATATGTATTCAGGATATGAATACCTGAAAGCTTTATCTGACTATATAGGAGAAGTCGGTGATTTCTCAGCTACAGAAGCAATCCTTACAAGCATTGATAACGAGGAACATACAGACTTCCAGAATGACGCACTTGAATATGTCAAAGACTTTGAATCAAAGTATGACACTTCCGTACTTTGGGATAAAACAAACAGGGCTACAAAGGAGACTCTTAAAAAGACATACGAGAGCGGAATGATGGATAAAGACCATTTTGCTAACGTCAGCAAAATGTTCATGTATTACGTACCTTTAAGAGGATGGAATGAAAAGACAGCAGAAGATGTGTATGAGTACATAAACTCAGAAAGAAGCCCTCTTAATTCTGTACTTAAATCAATGAAGGGTAGAAAATCGGTACCTGACGAAGTTATGGCAACAATAGGGAACATGGCTGAAAGCGCAATATTGCAAGGTAACAAAAATCTAATGAAGCAGTCTTTCATGAATATGGTAATGAATCATCCTACAGATGTAGCAACTATGCGTAAAGCATGGTATGTTTATGATCAGTCTAAAGATGAATGGACCATATCAATGCCGGAAATACAGGATAATGATACTCCAGAAGTTATTTCCCAAAAGATAAGCGACCATGAAGAAAAGATGAAGAATCTTAAAGAGAAGAGACTTGCCACACAGAAATCATCAGGACTGAACATTGATTACAGAATATTGAAAAATAACATATCCCAACATGCTGTAGTCGTAAAGAACGGAGGTAAGGACTATATAATTTATGTAAATGGAAATCCGAGAGCGGCACAGGCTGTAAACGGACTTACAAACCCTGATGCTGAAAAGAATCCTATATTCAATTCAATAAGCAGGGCAAACAGATGGCTTGCAGCAAACTTCACAACAAGAAACCCTGCATTTGTTATGAGCAACCTTGCTCGAGATATGATTTTTTCAATGTCGGCAATAGGAATAAAGGAAGATGCAAAATACTCTGCAAAGTTCCGTAAAAACTTGTTTGTAGCTATTCCAACTGTTTTTGACTGCATTAGAGGTAAGTGTAAAAATTCACAGTCTGATATGTATTTCAAGGAGTTCGTAAAGAACGGTGGAGAGACTGGATACATGCATCTTAACGATGTTGATAAATATAAGAAGAAAGTCAAGAAAGAACTTTCAAAGATAACCGGAGAAAGAGGTTCTGCAAAAGCAGCTTTAGACTATACACTTGAAAGACTTGAAGATTTTAACAGATGGGCTGAAGATGTATCAAGGTTTGCGGTATATATGACATCAAGACAGATGGGAAGAAGTATAGTTGATTCTGTAAATGATGCAAAAGAGGTTACCGTAAACTTCAATAAAAAGGGAGCCGGATACAAAACAGGAGGATTTTTTGGAATCACTGCAGGTATAATGAGAAATCTTTACCTGTTCTTCAATGCTTCTGTACAGTCATTGAGCAACTTCAACAGGCTGAGAGTTAAAAATCCAGTAAGGTTCTATTCAACTCTTGGAGGTTTTATTGCTGCCGGCGTTATAATGCCGGTTATAAACGATTTCCTTTACAATGTTCTTGGAGGTGGTGACGACAATCCTTACAATGACCTTCCTGAATGGGTAAGAAGGAACAATATTTGCATTTATGCAGGAAACGGACAGTTTGTTACTATTCCTTTGCCTATTGAATTACGTGCATTCTACGGACTTGGAGATTATGCCTACCAACTTTCAATTGGAAGAGAAAAGCCAACACCGACAGGGCTTGCAAAAGGAACCGTTAGCCAACTTGCAGATTTATTACCTTTGAACCCTACTGGAAACGAAGGGCTCAAGACATTTATGCCTGATGCTTTGTCTCCTATATTTGAGACATACGTATGGAACGAGGATTTTACCGGAAAGCCAATAGCAAAACTAACCTCTTTCAATGAACGTGATCCTGAATGGAAGAGGGTATATAAGGGAACTTCCGGATGGCTTGTTGATGCTTCAAAATTCTTCAATGACCTTACAAACGGTGGAGGTCCAGGAAGCGATTTCAGAAAAGGATTTATCGACTTCAACCCGGCTAAGGTTGAAAATCTTCTTGAATCCTACTTCGGAGGAATGGCTAAGTTCCTTAACCAGTCAGGAAAGACGATTTACTATGGTGCAAAATCAATGGCAGAAGGAGAAATGGACGAAAATCTTGTTGCAAGAAATGTTCCAATAGTAAACAGATTCTATAATAAGGTTGATGATAGAAACGCATTCTCTGGAATAAATACTGAATATTTCAATCTCCGTGACGAAATGGAACAGTTTAAATACGAACTTAACGGTGTAAAGAAAAATTACAGGAACAATCCGGGAGAGTACAGACAGATTGTAAATTCTGAAATGTTCAGAATGTATATGAGATACAAGCCATATCAGGACAGACTTGACAGACTTTACAAGATGGCAAAGGAACTTGAAGGACAAGAGAGAAAGCAGGTAGAAGATATGATAGTTGAGATAAGAAGAGAACTTGTTAATTCTCTGAAATAGAACGATGGCGGCAGGAAATTAACCTGCCGCTTTACCCAACATATCAACATTTATTATCAGTAATAGAGTAGTTTTGCAAAAATACGGTATCATGAATAAATTTTTGAATAGAAAAGTAAAGCCTGCGCGTGATTACAGGACAAAAGATACGGTAAAACGCACAAGAGGTACAGCCTATGATGAGCTTGAAGAGTTTTCTTCGTACTGGAGTAGTCTTTATACAGCAAGAAGCAAGATGGAACGTTCTCTTATGTACGCTAAGGGTGACCAGTGGGGAGACTATATCACAGACCCGGACTCAGGAGAAAGCATAACAGAAGGAGAACTTATCAAAAAACAGGGAAAGGTTCCTTTGAAGAACAACATGATTGCTCCTATAACCAAAAATATAGAAGGTCAGTTCAGAAGAAATGTAACAAAAACTATATGCTCTGTAAGAGACCGTGATGAAGCCAAAATAGGTGAGATGATGAGCATAGCACTTGAATATTCTCAGTCACTCAACGAAATAACAGAACTTGATGCTTCAATATTAACTATGCTTGAGTGCGGTGGATTCATTGCCCAAAGAATAGAATTCGGATACAACGAATACAAACACATGAATGACGCATGGGTTTATAACGTGGATCCTTCAAGACTGTTCTTCAATACGAATATAGAGGATAACCGAGGTTGGGATATAACATGTATCGGTGAAATCTTTGACATGGACTTTGAAACGGTAGTAGCTGCTTTTTCAAAAAGCAGAAGTGATAGGGAATGGCTTGAAAGCATCTACGGTAAAAACAGATTCCAGAGAAGGTCATTTGTTGACGGTGTTCAGGGATACAACCAGAAATATGCAGACTTCTACACTCCTTCAGATGTGGACCTTTGCCGTGTTATTCTTGGATGGAAGCTTGAAAGCCGTGATGCTTATTTCTATCAGGACATGCTTGATGGAAGCTGGGGTTTTGTAGGATTGAATGAAGTTGATAAGATAGAGCAGATAAACCGTAAAAGGATACAGGAAGCTTCTTTGGCAGGAGTAGCTGAAGAAGATATTCTTCTTATTGAATACGAGTTCAAGGTAGAAAGATACTGGTATTACAGGTATCTTACGCCTTGGGGAGATGTGCTTCAGGAAGGAAGAAGCCCATACTGGCATGGACAGCACAATTATGTATTTCACGCTTATCCTCTGATACACGGTCAGGTATTCAACTTCATTGAGGATTTCATAGACCAGCAGAGAAGCATTAACCGTACAATGACTCTTATAGACTTCATACGTTCATCTTCTGCAAAAGGACTTGTTGTTATTGATGAGGACGCATTCAACAGCATGAGCAGGGAAGAAATTGTTGATGAATATGTAAGGTACAACGGTGTGCTGTTCTGCAGGCTTAAAGCAGGGAAGGACATACGTTCTGTAATAACACAGCTAAACGGAGCCGGTGCCGTACAAGGAGACTATGAACTGCTTAGCTTGCAGTTAAAGCTTATAAATGATATTGCAGGAGTAAATTCAGCAATGCAGGGTAAGGAACCTTCTTCCGGAACAGCGGCTTCACTGTACGCTCAGCAGACGGAAAACGCGTCAATGAATCTGAAAGGACTGTTTGATTCGTTCAAGTCGTTCAGAAAAAGGCGTGACCTTAAGCTTATGCAGACCATACAGCAGTATTACAACTCTCCGAGATACATTGAACTTGCCGGAAAAGATTACTCGGAAGAATCTAAGTATTACAATCCTGAAAAGGTACAGGGAGCACAGCTTGACATCGAACTTACAGAAGGAACCAATACACCGACATTCCAGATGCTTGAAAACGAGTTCCTGATGAAACTGTTCGAAATGCAGGCTATCAATGTTAAGACTTTGCTTGAAAACTCCAGCCTTCCTTTTGCATCAAAAATACTGGAAAGTATAAAACGTGCAGAGCAGGAAATGGAAGAAAACCAAAGCATGACACAGATGGATCCTGCACTGATGCAACAGATTTCAAGCCACAATCCTGGACTTATAGGGAAGATGATGAACGATGCAAATGCTTCTCCACAGGACGGAATTGTACAAGCTGCCTAAACTGATGCTTCTGATACGATACGGGTTTTCCTCTCCTGGAATCCCGTATTTTTTTGTGCAAGCCTGTATGGCTTACCCTTTTTGTAACATACGTAAAGTCCTATTGAAGTAGACATGACACGGTCATCATGACAGCCTTCTACGGCACCGGTCTTTTTACCGTCTTCCTTAATTTCAAACTGTTCGTATTCAAATGTTGTCTCCAGACTTCTTTCTATATATAGAAAATCCCTCATGGCAGACTTCATGAAATTAAGAACCATAGGCTTCGTTGAAGGGTTTGTATGAAAACCATATTTAACCGGTGCACCCTCCTTAATCTGTTCCGCACTTGTACGGCTGTACAGCTCGGTGTAATAATCCTTTATTTCGTCAAGTACGTATTCGAAGTTATCTCCTTCAGTTCCTTCCGTTTCAAGAGTGTTACTTTCTATTACTAGAAGCGCATTACCATAGGCGTATGCTATCTGAGCCGCTTTCCAGATTAGCATATCATGTTCTATGTGCCCATGCCATTCAGCAACAACTTCAGGAACTCCACCTTCTATCATTGCTATCGTGTCGAATACCTTTATTGATGAATAATCTGACTTTTCACCGGTACCACCAATATCTACCGATACTACATATCTTTGGTAATACAGATTTGCATCCTTGTCCGGGAGAAACCACACGTTAAGTATGTTGTCCTTTGAATCCTTCTTTCTTTTCATTTCCACAAAGTGAAGGTTATCAAATGCCTTTTCACCTTTCATTGCGTCTCCGACAAACTCACCATAGAATGCAGGTTCCATGCAGGTTTTTCTACATTGTTCAACATACCTTCTTGGGAAGTAAGGCCTACCGGTTGACTGGAACGCTTCTTTCGGATCAGAAGGATATTCAGAACACATACGCCATTCCTCTTCCATTGACATCTTCTTTTTTCGGTACCATGCGATTGCTTCAATTGTGGCACCAAGTTCAAACAAGTACATTTCGTATTCGTTCATTGTTTCTATGAACTGCCTGTACTTGCTTGGACCTATATATGTGGAGTACATATCTATCAGGAACCATGGTATAAATACAGGGGTGAAATCATTTTCTCCCTTTACCGCCTTTAACCATGTACGATGGAAGTAGTTACCCACACCCTTGGCGGTGGATTCAAGAACCTTAACCGTATACGGACCGTCATTGATTGAACCAAAAATAGATTGCACAAGGTCTTCAGGCTTTTTCCCCTTTGTTTCCTTCCATAAACCAACCTCCGTAAGATGGGCCATTGATATGTTTTGCGAACGAAGGTTATCAGGTTTCTGTGCTGAGCCGACAGAATAAAGGCACTGACAATACTGAATCTGCCTTGTCTTAGATGAACCCTCAAACGGTTTTGTATCAAGCTTTACACCGTTTGCGGCCCACGAAGGATAGTGTTCAACAACTTTGGAAAGCATACCTGAAACTATGTTTGACTGGGATTCCACATCACCACATATAACGCTGTTCCAGTTCTTCTTGTGTATTATCTGTATCCATAGCATGTAAATCTGTGTGAGAGTGGAACCGCCCCACTGCCTTGCTTTCAACAGAATTATGCTTATAGGCTTGTTTGATGTTCTTAGTTCTTCAAGTGTCTTAAGATATGTTCTCTGTGCCCTGTTCAGGAAAAACCTTATATCCTCTCCACCTCCCTTCGGAGAAATAAGAGCGGTGCTGTATGCCCAGAACTCAAAGTCGTAAGTAAACCTCTGCACACAGAATTCAACATACAGAAGGTTTGCTGTATATTCACTGTATTCTTGTTTTAGAATTTGTGTTATATATCTTCTTACACCAAGTGCAAGTATAATCTGGCAGAATCCGGTTTCTATGAATTCATCTGGAAGCCACATTTCATTCAAAGGAAAATCTTCACATGTTACACGTGTTCTTTTAATAGAAAACGATCCTTCCCCGGTTATAGGGTTATATTGAGAGTTTATTACTTTAAGTCTCTCATTGTTAATCTCTATTATCTTTGAAGGAGACAGCATAACTTTCTATAAATTACGCTTGTAATATAAGAGAATGAAAAGCTATACACATGAATGAGTGTGTTCACGCCTTTCGAGAACAAGCCGGTGAATACATACGAAAACAATATAAGGAACAATGCCTTAACAAATATCTTTCTACTGCATCCTGAAAGATAATATCCCATCATAACAGATATTACTGATGAAAATCCGCACGTAGGAACGCTTTTTGCTGATAGATAGCCTGAAATTGCCGAAATTAATATGCAGGAAGGTATGAGATAATAAACGTCTGATTTTCGCATTACGCGATAGTACGTCCAGAACACGAATGAATTAACGAGCAAGTGAAGAAAGTAGGAATGTACAAAACTGTATGTGAATAATGTCCACCATGGAGAGGTAGAAGAAACGGCAAGATTTTCAACTGGAAGAAAGAATGAAAGCAGCCATACAACAAATAGAGCTATTATGACCGGCATTTCTTCCTCAATCTGTAATAACCGTATATTATTTCCCTGAACGTCTTCAGGTCTATGTAGTAAGAAGGTGCTTTTTCCTGTAGTATCTTTGCCAGAATCTGATAACCTACAAATCCGGTTTTTTCTTTATACTCCTTGTACCTTCTGTAGAGCTCCTCATACATGAGGATTGTATTCTTGTTTTTAAGCCCCAGCGGCTTGCCCCTGTCAATCTTTGATACATAACGCCTTGCGTTTTCATAACTCACATAAAATCTAGGAGCACCCTTCGTCATTACGCTTCTGATTATATCATCTTGCGTAAGAGAATATTTCCTAAGTGACTTCATCTCCTCAAAAAACGCATTTGCTATGTGCTGACGGCGGATTTCTGAAATGTCATTGTCCCTCATAACACAGCCTTTTCTACAAAGATACAAATAAAAGAAAATCATCATAACATATTACCCAAGTCTGCAATAATTATACCCAATTCAGCAACATTTGAATACCAAATACATTTTACTTTGCAATACACGCAAAACATGACAAACATACTACAGCATGGAAAAAGAAACAAATGAAAAACCGGCAGTACAAGAAAATGCCGGTGTAGAAAAGGAAAGAAAACCTACCAACAAGGAAAGGTTTAATTCCATGATGATGGCAAAAATGGAAGGATACAACCCTGAAGATGAAGAGTCGTCCTATGGAATGCTTATCGAAAGTTACAACAAGAACGAAGAGCAGAAAAAAATCCTTTCCGATGCAATCAACAGGGACCCGAGACTTGCTTCTGTTCTTTCCGACATTGTAAGCGGTAAGCGTTCAAGCGGTAATGCACTTGTAAGGTATTACGGAAGAGACTTTCTTTCAGCTGAAGAAGGCACTCCAGAATACAAAGATATTGCATCTGCCGAAGAAGAAAGGAAAAAGGAAGCAGAAGAATTGGCTGCAAGAGAGAACGAGTACAAAAAGAACATTGATGAGTCTACTCCAATTATTGAACAATTCTGCAAGGAGAAAGGGTACAATCCTGATGATTTCCTTAATGATATATGGGATAAAATCGCTTCTCCTATTCTTTCAGGAAGATACACGACAGAACTTCTTGCTATGATTGACAAGGCTTTCAACTATGACACAGACGTTATTGACGCAATGAAAGCCGGAGAGGTCAAAGGAAGAAACGAAAATGTGCATAAAATGAGAAAAGACCAGATAGGAGACGGGATGCCAACCGGACTTGGAGCGGTTACCCAGGAAACAAGAAAGAAAAGCAAGCCAAAATCATTCATTCAGCTTGCAAGTGAAGCATAACAGCCATAACACAAATTAAAATAAACACGACATGAAAAAAGTTATCAGTTTTTTGAAAGAAGAAAAATGGAGCCTGTTTTCAATCTGTCTGACTATCCTGTCAGTGATTATAGGTTCACCGTTTATGCTGGCCGCAGACGCAACAGCTACAGTGGCCGTAACAGAAGGAGGTGCTCAGGCATCACCGGGACAGGCAGGCGTGGAAAGCCAGGTACCAGGACAGGCAACTACCGTTTCAGGTGCAGCAAGCGCAACAGGTGGAGTAGGAGGTGACGGACTTGTCCAGCCTGACATTGATAATGATATATTCCTTATTGGTACGGATGAAACCGTACTTGACGGAATTATGCGAAAGGCAAAAAGGCAGGTTCGGGTTCAAGGTTTCGAGGTAGACCACTACCTGATTGACGAACAGAAGGCTGTGGTAGAAACTACTAAAAAATATACGGCGGCAGAAAGCCAGACTGCTGTCATTGAGGTTGCTTCAAAAGATGCAGGATTGTTCCAGGAATACGGTACAATCATCGCAAAAGGCGTAAATGGTTACGATCCTACAGGACAGAAAGAACTTGAAGGTGTTGACCTTATGCTGTTCATTGTCGGGAAAGACGCTTCAAATAGTGGAAGTCCTATTGTAAGAGCTGTGAACGGTCCAAAATCTTCATCAAGTGATGAGTATTGCAACGTGCCTACAATTGAATCAGGTACAAAACTTGTTTTGCTCAGCAACGCATGTGCAGAAACTCAGAAGCAGGTAGCACCGGACCTTGTTATTCCACAGCCTACAAGAGTGTATCTTCAGAAGACAATCATGAATCAGATTATCTCTGATTACTTTGACAGTCAGAAAAAACGTATTCCATTCCAGAAAGCTACTATCGCAGAAGCGGCAGTAAAACAGTACAGAAGAAAAAATAACCGTACACTATGGATTGGACACAAAGGAAAGTTCAAAGTTGACCGTGGTCAGATGGGTGTTCAGGACGTATACACAACTGAAGGAATCAGATGGCAGATCAAAAGGGAATGGCAGCATGATGGTAACTGGACATTTGAAGAAATCATCGCACTTGCAAAACTTAAGTTTACAGGTAACGACTGTTCTAAGGAAGCTTTCTGGCTCCAAGGCCGTGACATGCTTGAAAGCATCCAGAACATTGACTTCACAAAGCATAAAGACATTACAATGACATCAGACAACGTATGGGGATTTGCATGTACAAAGCTTCATACCGTGTTCGGTGACTTCTACCTGAAGCACGAACCTACTCTTGATATTATCGGATATGCAAATTCAGGAGCAATCCTTGACATGCAAGGTCTTGTACGTTACTGGATGAAGAACGAGGAAAAATCTACCGAAAATATTGAAGGTGAAGAAGCAAAGAGAGAAGCCGTTATTTCAATCAACGCTCTTGCACTGAAAGGTTACTCCCATATCTGGGTAGAAGGTGACGATAAAGGAAGCTTGCCGGGGGCCACTGTCGTAATTACCCATGACAATGCTTCTGATGCTCCTTCAAGTCCTGCTAAAGGTCAGATATACTATCTGAAACAGGCATGTACAGGAATATCCGGTTCTAAAGCCGGTGAGTTCTGGAAATGGAACGGTTCTTCATGGGAGAAATACGAAGGTGAAATCTACACAAAGGACGAATTTTAATTCATAACCGTTTAAAAAAGGGAGGCTTATTGCCTCCCTGATATTGTATTATGGGAAAGATAGCATTATATAAAAAAAGATATGCCATTTACGGAAAAGTAGAAATGAGCGTTCTCATACCGTTAAACAACGCAAAGCTTCGTGTGAACTTTGCAAACGGTGTTATAACTCCATCCGGAATTACTCCTGCCACATTCAGCACTTCTGATCCGATAGTTCAGACCGCAATCGAGAACCACATGCTTTATATTAAAGGAATGATAAAGCTTGAAAGGTCATTTAAGATTGGAGAAGTTGAAGTAAATGATGAGAAACCGGTTTCTGATGAAGATAAAAATGAGAAGGAAGCAGGTTCACAATCATCCGTAAAATCATATCCTGACGTAAAGAACGTGCAATCTGCCAGGGAAATTCTCATAAGAGAATATAATGTTCCTATTGCAGAACTTCAGGACAAGGAAAGAATCAAAATGAAATCAGAAGAACTTGGAATTGAATTCCCCAACTGGAAATAACTATGGTTAAGAAGGATGAAATAATATCAAAGGTAAAGGCGATAATGAATGAGATAGGAGAAGAAGAAACAAACTCCTCTCTGCTTGATGAAGACACTATTAAAATAGACCAGTACATAGAGTCGTGTATCGGTGATGCTCTTGCCATGATAGTATTGAAATCCGCAATTCCCGTAAATCCAAAGAAAGGAACTTCAAACCCGGTTAACAGCAATGATGGTACCGGATACATAGTTCTTCCTGACGATTTTCTAAAGCTTATTGCATTCAAGATGGAAGGATGGAAAAGAACTGTTTCAGAAGCATTCCCACTTGATAGCGAAAAAGCAAAACAGCAATCAAACGAATACACAAGAGGTGGTAACAACAAGCCTGTATGTGTCTTGTCATATTCACCTGAAGGAAAGAAGGTATTGGAATATTACAGCGTAACTGGTTCGAACCATACCGTATCAGTTTTTGTATATGAAGCTTCATACGAACCTTCATCCGGCATAAACATGGAATCTTCTGATGCTGTATTTTATGCGCTTTGCTATATGACGGCCGGACTTGTGTATTCTATTTTTGAAAACCAGGCTACAGCAGAAGAAATGCAGAAGATAGCAATAAACTACATTAACAATGCCGTATCACATTGATGAAGAAAACAGTGAGCTTGCATTTGAGGTATATGATAGTGACAAGCTTATTATAAGGCTTAAATCTGGCGCAGGTTCAGGTTCAGGTGGTTGCGATATATATATAATAAAGAGCGGTGATAATACGGAACCTACTGAATCAAATGTTTTTTCAGCAAGAAGAACTCTTTTAAATTTTTTGAGAAAGGATGATGAAGATACTACAGAATTCCTATTAAGGCTTCTTGGTGGTATTATATCTCCTTTTATTGAATCTCCTGATTTTATATCAGGCGTTCTAGGTGCAGGATTTTCTATAAAGCAGAACGCCAACAAACAATCTGTTGCCGAGTTTGACAAGCTTATTGTAAGGCTTAAGGCAACATTTCAGATGCTAGAAATTCTTAAGACGGAACTTGGAGGATCTGATATGTTGTTCAACTCTTCAGGAGCAAGGATAAAGATTACCGAAGTTGAAAGATTGGACCAGGAAGCATTTTTTATCACAGGAGATAAAGCATATTTTTCTGATGAAGACGAAATTTATTTTCCTGACATTTTCAGATGCTACTTCCTTTCAGATGATACGGAAGAAGCAGTTGAAAATCTTTTTAAATCGGGAGACTTTGCGCAGTCCAAGTCATTCAACATAAAAGAGGGAGTGTACGAAAACGTTGGAAATCACTACTGGTGGAGAAAGGTTGTAGGAGTTGGAGATGATTATATAGAATTATCCACCGTTGACATGGATTCCGGAAGCGATGATCCGAAGGAAGGTGACGTTGTTGTACAGCTTGGTAATGATAAAGACCAGGACAGACAGAATGCGATTATAATTTCAGCTTTCGGTGAAAATGCCCCATACATATCAATGTTGCAAGGTATAGACAGTTACAGTCTTTCAGACAAAGCCATATTCACTGTCGGATATGACAGAGCCAACAAAGAATGTTATCTTAAAAATTATGGAAGGACTTATATAGGTGACCATAACAATAAGCGTTACTTTGATTTAAGCAAGAACGGGCTTGTTGTGAAAGCAACTAAGTTCATTTTTGAGACAGGAGAGGACGTTTCGGAAGAGTTCAAAAGCGTAAAAACATCAATATCTGTAATGGAGGGAAAGATTTCCCTTAAAGTAAGTAACGATGATTTGGCTTCAACAGGTATTGACATAGATAAGAAAACTGTAACTGTTACTTCTGAACGTTTTTTCGTAAACAATTCAAAAGGTTCACCTATTGCAGTATTCACAACTGATTCAAGCGGTAAACCAATATTGAAAGCTGACTATATAGACGTTGAAAATCTGAAAGTAAAGCACCTGGATGGTGCGGACGGTACGTTTTCGGGAGAATTGAAAGCAGCTACCGGCACATTCACTGGGGGCGTTGTCACAAACTCAGATGGAAACAGGATTGTATTAGATCCGGATTCAAGACAAATGGCATTAGTTTCAAATAAAGGAAATGTGCTTTCAAGCTGGTTCTTCTACAACAATTCCGGATACGAATCTGCTGCAATATCACTGAAAAACATTGAAGGGGAAACGCTTTACCTATACCCGTTTGACATCAGAATGAACAGCGGGAACAAGGGAACTCAGATAACAAACGGAGATATAAGATTGAATATGGGAGATTTGGGTATGATTATAAATCCTACTCAAATAACAATGACTGATGGTGGAAATTCTGTTACAGGATTTACTGGAAGCTTTTTGGTATATTCATTATATGATGAATCAAATCCATATGGAGAAAAAATATGGAAAAAAGTTAGTGTAAAAAATGGAATCATATATAAGATAGAAAACTGGTTTATTTAAAAAATAAAGATATGGGAAAAGGATTTTTGGATTATGATGCAGTAACGACAAATGATTTGTTACGTACAGTAAAAGAAAACAAGGACAGATTTCCTCTTGACTCTGATTTGAACGAATTTTCTGAAAAACTTCTTCCAAACAGTGTTATTTCAAGAGAAATAAATAAAATAAAAGATGCTACAAGCAATAATAAAGGATATTTCCTGAATGTTGAAAGCCTTAAAGATGCTTACCCTACAGCAAATGAGGGTAGCAAAGCCTATGTTGGAAACAGCTATCCATACATGATTTATTTATTCCAAGGAGGAGGGTGGATAAACAGTGGTCAGGCCGGAGGTGATGATACTTTCAACGCGGGCGATTTCTACACTAAATTACAAATAGACCAGCAGCGCGAAGTTATTAATGGTGAGATTTCACGCGTAGAAAATGGAGCAAACTATGAAGTGCTTGAATATGAAATAAACATAGCCACTACTCGTTTGAAGGTAGATGAAAAAAACAGAAAAGGTGGGTATATGATTACATACAACCCTGGTACAGGTTGGATTAAGGAGCAATATATAGGATTGTCTGTTACTAACGAGGAGTGGATAAAGGATGAGAACTGGAAACCTGAGATACTTAATGATAGCATCCAGGCAATAGCTGAAAATGCGCAAAAGCAGGCTGATTTAGCGTCCAAAAATGCAAATATGGCTATGACTCAAGCAAATTACGCAAATGAGCAGGCTAATAATGCAAAGAACGCTGCATTAGGAGTAACAAGTGAAGTTTTAAAAACGATGCCAGTTGGTACTATGTTAATGTCAGCAAAAGGAAATATATTTGGAGAAGAATGGATTGAATCAGGTTCTTTTATTATTAATGAATTTGAAGAAATAGCAATTAAAGAGGCTCAGACTTATGCCTCTTACGGAGTATTTTCAGATGATAATGTGACATTTGTTGTTCTTGATACAAAAATGTTTTATTCAAAAGATGGATATTTGTGGAATGAATGTAACATTAAGTTTAATAATGAAGATTCTTTATCTGTAGTATCAGTTTGTCAATTTTCAAATAACATATATTATGCAATTGGATTTTCGTTTTCAAGATTTGCTCTAATAAAGTCAGAAGATGGAGGTGTTAATTGGAGTGAACTAGAATACCCATTTGGCGAAGACCCAATTATGTATCTTGTACGTTCAGGTGTTTATCTTTATGCGATTGGTAATAATGTTTGCTATTACATTTCAGGATACGAAGATGTATGGACTAAAGAAGAGACTGGAGCTACATTAGATTTTAGTTTAACCTCTTCTTCAGTAATACCTTACAAAAAAAGTTCAGATATTGGTATTATTTTAATTACTGGAAATAATGTATATTCAAGAAAGTCTTTTAGAGATAATTCATGGGAACAAAAAGCAAATTTCACAAGTACAAACTCTGATAACATAAATTATCTATATTGTTCTTATAGTGAAAAATTAGGATGTTTTTTAATTGCAACAATCGAAAGAAATTCAGTTGGTGGAGGTTCTATTGCTAAATTATATAAATCAGAAGATTTGGAATCTTGGGATGATATTACACATACTCTTCCAGATGGTGAAATAAATTATATAGGAGGTAATATAAATGCAGATGGTGTTTTTGTACTATACACTGCAAATGAATATCTATACTCAAATGACTTGGTAAATTGGATAAGCGGGGAAAACCCATCAATTAATAACAGCCGTTTATGCAGTAATAATAAAAATATATTTGTAATTTCGATAAAAGGAATTTTATACAAATCAGACAATCCTATTTTTTCCCCTGAAATACCTTATGGATATGTAAAAATTAAATAATATAAAAATAATATACAATAATAAAAAAATAAAAATGAAGAAGATACGTTACAACAGCTTTATAGCAAAATTACTCTGGAGTGGATACAATACAATCACTCTTGCCGCATTTGTATGCACAAAATACAATAATAAGGAAGAAATGCCCCAGAGAATACGAAACCATGAATGCACGCACGCAAGACAATGGGTAGAGTGTATGCTTGCAAGTGGAGTTGTTATATGGGCCCTGGTTCTTTTTGCAGGAATATCTGCATTATGGTTTGCATTGTCTTTTCTTTCATTCTACATTCTGTATGTATTGGAATGGCTTTTAAAGATACCATTTTACGGTAAGAACGCATACGAGAATATCTCTTTTGAGCGTGAAGCCTATGCTTGTGAGAATGACAACAATTACATCGAAAACGGTGATTACTTTGAATGGATAAGATACATTTTAAGATAATCGTATTAATACCTTTTTATTAACATAAAATCAAAGATATATGACACAGCTTAATTTTACAAAGAATGGTAATTCATGGATTTCAGATGAGATACAGGTATCCTCTGATTTCAACATACACATTGAGAGAATCCGTCCGGCACAGTTCAACATAATGCAAAAAACAAGCGGTGAAAAGTGGGCCGAAATACCGGAAGCAGAGAAGTACGCAAACAAGAATGTAATTGACGTAGACATACAGATTCTTGTTCCTAAGAGCATAAAGATAATCAGCTACTCAGAAGTTACACAGGCTCAATACACGGCAGTATGAGAACAAATGTTATAAAAAGCCTGCTAAAGGCAAACATAATAGGTGATGGAAGAAAGAAATCAAATCCTTCACCTCCTGAAGAAAACATAACTGATGCGCTTCTTATGGAAGACGGAAGCCTGTTCTTAATGGAGGACGGAACCTACTTCAAGCTGGAGAATCAGGAAAATTCTTCTGCACCCAAAAAATCATATTGGAACTTTTAAACATTGAATTATGGCAATAGAAGGAACGAAGTTATCTGAACTTAAAAATAAGGTTGAAGATATAAAAGGAACTGAGCGTATATACGTGACGGATGGAAGTGGTGTGCCTAAGTATATTGAGGCAAGCCAGCTAGCAACTCAGAAGGACTTGGGGGATATTGAAAAAATACTTGACAAAATTATAGGAGGTTGATTATGGCAATATCAGACAAATTACAAAGTATTCTCGATAGCAAATCCGCAATTAAGGCCGCTATAGAAGCAAAAGGTGTATCAGATGTTGGTGATGTGCTAGCTGAATACCCTTCCAAAATTAATAGTATTCAGAATGGAGCGAGCGACTACGAATTGGAGGCAAAAATGCTTGTATTACCCGTAAGCACTACCACAATTACGACCAAAGGCAATAAAACAGCGGCAATAGCCACTAACGACCACATTAAGATAATTGATGAGAACCTGAAACAATACACCGTTAAAGAATGGAATGACAGGACTGTGACTAATGGATTTGACAACTCTTTATCTGCTAAACCTATAGGATTTTCACTCGAATGCAATGACGTAAGAGTAAATGTAAGATGGCCTTACGTAGGTAAGATTTGGAATTGCTTGGGAACTTCAAGTGCAGACAATTCTATGCAGCATTCAATTTTTGAATACGACCAAAGAACAAGCGCAGGAAGCGGTGAAGATTACGTACCTTCACAAGACGGCAACCTGGGAACTAATACCATTGGCAGTTACAATGCGGCAGATTGGGAGATTACGGATAATGGAGACAACTTAACCCTTTATTGCGGCAACACAAAACAAAGTTGGACTATGTCGAAAAATTGCGGTAACGCCAACTTTATGGTTGCATTCAATTACAAAGACAGAAACGATGCGATGATAGCACAGAATGAATGGATGCGTCATAGATTCGCAATCTGTAGCGGTATTCAGACAACTGAATCGGACGGAACGGTTAAGAGTGTCGAGATACTTAATGCGAACGGTACACAGGCGGAAGTCGGTGAGGATATGTATTTCTATATAGACGGACAGAATACTACACTTAAGGCTAAGTATAACCTGAATAACAGGCATGCTGTAAGTTCGGCTTACCTGACTGACGAGATAGCGGAGTACATCTATTCAAAACAAGTAGAGAATGGAATTAACATGAACGATACGGGTGTTAATTCGGAAGATAAGCCTATTCTTGTTAGAGGTGCAAAAGGAGCGGAAGCTATAGCCGTAAACGGTTACTGGTATATTATCACTCCTTACGTATCAAGGCCGAACGGCACGCAGACAAACTTTGATTATAACATAATTGACTCTCCTGCAATTTACTATTGTGAAAGTGTTGGTGACGGTGTATACTTGTGTGGAGACAATGAATTGTTACCTATATGGACAAATAAGAATATCATAAACGGATTGATAAATTATTTGAGAACTTATGAAGGAAGGACAGAAGAAATCCCATCTTATAACAGCGGCGTCGCCTGGTCGTGCGTTAGGAGCGTTGGCGTCTACGCGTGGTACGTGCTTTTTGGCAATGGCACCTGTGGCAGCAATAGCACGGGCATCAGGTATAGTGTGTGGCCGGCCTCGGCTTTCTAAATTGGTATAACCGATGGCGTGCGGATGCACGCTATCTTAAATGATAATGATACGTGAACAGAGCAAATCATAACAGACTTAACACTCCGATAATCACAAGAGTAATAGAGTTGAATAAATACCTATTACAAATATCGGAAAGAGCAAAGAACATAATCAAGAGAAACTACTTGGATGCGGTTCTCAAGAAAGGTGCAACTTTATTTGACTACGCAATGCGTCAGTTGAAAGGATTGGACTATAAAAAAAGGGCGTCTGATTTGGTTTACGAGATACAAAGTAGTGTATACTTTATATCCGCTTTAGGCGGATGTGACGCAAGGTCATGTGCAATAATAGACAGATTTTGCGATGAGGTATTGGTAATGCTCGGGAAGTTAAGTAACGTCAGCCCCGAAAAGTCTTGAACTATGTCGGCAGAACGATTTTTATTGAAAGGTCTCCATGCTTGCGATATGCAAGCTATGTCGAATAATGGAGAAGAGAGCGGCAACGCCTGGTCGTGCGTTAGGAACAATGGCAACAACGCGTGGTACGTGAATTTTGGCAATGGCAACTGTAACAACAATAACACGAACAACAGGTATAGTGTGTGGCCGGCCTCGGAGTTCGATAAGATAGTAGATGATTGGCTTCAAGCTGAAAGAGAATGCTATAAAAACAAGCATTCATCATTTGAAGCTGCACGTTATCATTATCATTTGTCTAATATATACGACTTGGTTGAAAGAGTAAAAAACAATTATAAACCAACTACAAGTACATGTTTTGTGCTTCAATACCCGGTGTATAGGGAAGTTTTTGCAGCCAACTATACGGACAGAATAGTGCATCATTATATAGCACCGATGATTAGCACGGTAGCCGAGTCAGTTCATAGCATAAACGGGAATGTAAGCCATGGGAACAGGACTGGTTATTCATCGTCTACCGCAGTAATGCAGATATATAACAACATCAAGGAAATGTCAAACGGATATAGAGATTCATGCTATGTGTCAACAATGGACGTAAGCGGATTCTTTATGTCAATAGACAAGGAGGTGGCATATAATATATTCAGGTATTATTCGGATTTATATTATAAAGGGAGCGACAGACACGATAAACTTATGATTCTGAAAAAACTTATGGAACATAATCCTACAGAGGACTGCATAAGAAAGTCGCCTATAAGGATGTGGGATAATGTTCAGAAAGAAAAAAGCCTTTTTGGAGCAGGATACGGAAAAGGTCTTCCAATAGGCAATTTCTACTCTCAACTTATAGCAAATATTCTGATGTCCGCTGTTGACGAAAGAATCACAAGCATTGACGGATTGAAATACACAAGATTCGTTGACGACATATGTCTAGTCGCTAAGACTCCGGAAGAAATAGTTGAAGCAAGATATATATTGTATGACACTCTGAACGATTTGAAGTTATTGCTTCACCCTAAAAAATTTTACATACAGCCATATTAGCATGGAGTTAAATTTTGTGGCAAGGTTGTTAAATGCAACCGGATATACATATCAAACAGAACAGTTGGGGCAATAACGGAAAAAATAAGAATCTATTCTAAAAACCCAAGCCTGGATACAGCAAAACATTTGATGCAAAGCATAAACAGCTACTTTGGATTGATGAAAAATACGGCATCTTTCAATATCCGAAAAAGGATAATGGGTATGGCTTTAGATAGTTTCTCTGAATGGCTATACTTTGTAAAGAAAGGAGAAGTTTATATATGTAGAATAAAGGCTAAATATAACCCTGTAAAAACAAGTATTCGTAACGCTAATCGTTTCATAAAAAAGCATAATGGGAAGAACAGATATATACGGAAATCTAAAGATAGAAGAAAATAACGGAGTATTAATAGCTAAATTCAAAAAAAGTATGAAATACGGAAAATTAAACAATGAAACTCTTGATATTAAAGAGGTTGAAAATGGAATGGAAGTAGGCGGCAGTCTTACCGAACAGCAGATTATTGCAAATGGGTATAAACCCGTATGTGAAGTGGAGAAGTCTGGCGATTCAACTTTTTGTGTGTATAAGGAATACGATGTATGCTTTGTTCAGATGTGGAAACGAGACGGCGAAGAAGTGCAAGAAGATGAGATTTGGACTTCTGAAAGCGAAACAATGCCTAAATTCTCTGATTTGGAAAGATTGAAAAGAAACATAGCTATGGTTAATGAGAATATAAACTCATTAGGCCTATCTAATAATGAAGCATTGTCGGTAAAAGAGTTTTACCCCGTGTGGAACGAAAACTCGCTTTCAATCAATAAGGGCGACAAGTATCAGCACAACGGAAAGCTGTATGAAGCCGACCAAGCACACACAAGCGAAGCGAACTTTTCACCCGACAGAATGAGTTCAATTTGGCATGTAGTAGAAGACCATGATGGAACATTGGAAGACCCGATACCGTACAACGAAGAATTAAATCCGTTATGGCAGGGAATGATATTGGAAGAAGGAAAGTATTACACGCAGTCAGGAACCGTGTATAAGTGCACAAGAGACAGTGGAATTAAACTGACACAAAATTTGGCCGATTTGGTTGGCCATTATGTTGAACAAATAAAATAATAATCTATGAAAGTAATTGATTGGTTAAAGGAAAGCAACAGAATGTCACATCTAAAAGCCGGATTTATAATCTGGATTGCTCTTATGTTTGTTGCTTCATGCTGTTTATCATGCTTCGATTCTATTTTAGGAATTACGAAGATGCAGGAAGGGGCTATTGCCATAACCTGCACAGTTTTGTCTGATGCGGCTGTTTTAATTGCTATGTGTTCAGTAGAATACATACAAAAATCGTCAGGAATAGGAAAGTGGGACTGGCTTGATGTGCTAGCCGGCTGTATTTTCCCTATTTTCGCTTCTTTATTTGCATTCTCATTTTCCATGATATATTAATTTGTTATTATACATTGCATATTTGTACTTATTTAATTTTGATAATAGATTTGTATTTGATACCTTTGTAGAGTAATAACATAATAAAATCAATGATATATGGCGAAGAAAATTAAAGAGACGAAGACACCACTAGGCGGTGGATATGTGGGCCTTCCTAAGACAAAAACGACTAAGAAATGATTAAGAAACTGGTATCCTTGCTGAGGAATAAATCAGCAAGGATATTTTTTAAGATTTACGAACCATTTGTTTATTCGTTGTGTCTGTCCATCGTTTCCTGTACATTCATGATTGATTACTTTTCTGACGGAACGTTTATTTCTCAGGAAGACTACGATAAACGGGTGTTTCTTATGTCTTTAATAGGAGGATGCTCAATACCAACAATAATAAGAATCATATCATATTCTTCAGGGTTATGCAAGTGGTATATGGCAAACATAACATGCCTTCTTATCAACAACATGTCCGGATTTGCCTACTACTTTGGCTGGATAGGTTACATTCCATACGTGTTTATGGCAACCGGTCTTAGCTGTGCAGGTGTTATGAGTTTCCTCGTATTCAGGATATTCTACCGTATTACTGACGAGGTATGCCTCCGTCGCACAGATTTATAAGAATAAAGAATATCTGCAAACCGTATTGTCGGAGAAGTTCAACATCGAATTTCTTCGACTTTTTTATGCATGTATATACTCCGATTATTTCTGTAGATTTGTTTATATTAAACTTCTTCTTGATATTCTCTATATGCTTGTCTACCGTCTTTGTAGAAAGGAACAGTCTTTCAGCTATTTCTTTCTGTGAGAAACCATGACCGGCAAGTTCAAGTACTTCCATTTCTCTTTCTGTAAGTTCAGGATTTCCAGCTTCGCTAATTGGGGAATTTTCCTTATTTTCAATGCGTTTCATGTCGTGTAACTTTGTGTCCAGCTAAGATAAGAATTAATTCTTAGCCTGCAAAGCCTGAAGCATTTAGAGGGCGCACAAACACAACAAATATGCAGATAAAAGGCATGGATGGCCAGTCTTATAGTGTGACTGGTCAGAATCAAGGTAATTGGAACAGCGCAGGCGGTATCCTTGGCGCAGCTTCTTTCTTCGGTATTAACGCTGGAAATATTCTCGGTCGAAACGGATGGGGATGCAACAATGACGGTTACGGATGTTCTGACAATACTCCTGTGAACCGATATGAGTTGAATCTTGTAACTTCACTTGGTGCAAAAGACAGCGAAATCGCATTGTTGAAAGCTGACAAGTACACTGACCAGAAGATTGTAGAAGCTGTTGCATACTTGCAGGGTGAAATCGGTAAGGTAGCAACCAAACTTGAAAACTTCAAGGATGCACAGAACGCAGTAAACTTGCAGCAGGCTACTTACAACGCTACCGCAACAGCTAACATCGGTTGCATTGGCCAGCAAGTTGCCCAGTTGCAGTCAATGTTCAATCTTGTTGTTCCAAGCAACAAAGTATGTGACACTTGCTGCAATCAGTAAGATTTTCGGGGTAGGATAGTCCTACCCCTTAACCATTCAACTATCAGATTATATGCAATATACTAACTCACAGATTTTGGCAGCTGTATTAAACAAGTGGTTACAACCAGTAGTATTACAATTCTCTCAGGCGAAAATGGCATATTTCCCTGTTGTGCAGGCTATTGAGAATAAAATACGAAGCACTGGGTGGGTAAATCCGAACTGGAGTTTGACAAAAGAACTTTCCCCGATGATTGAGCCTATCACCAACAGCATCGTACAGCCTATGCTTAACAGATACCTTTCCAATGTACCTGACGAAGCTATTCCGGCTATGGCACACGGAATCATTGACAAGGCTATTGGAGAAGGGAAGCTTGAACTCATGGAAGGTAAACTGATATTCGATAAGGAGGATTTGCAAGAGCTTAAAAACCTTCTTAACTACAACCTTCCGATAAAAGAAAATGAAGAATACAATGTGATTACTTCTGCTCCGGAAGCGAAAACTGAAAAAAAATAATCGGGCCAACGCCCTCGGCGCGATTGTATTGATTAATAGGGGGCATAAACTATACAATTATGAATTGCAACGCTATTCAACCAGCAGTTATCACCGCAACACTTGCAGCAGGATCAAGTGCTTCTCCTTATTATGCACAAGTAAACATTTCTCAACGTCTGTGCTACAAGACTTGTAAGGACGTTGCTCCGGTATTCAATCCACAATTTTCTTTCGTAAGCCTTGAATCAGTAGGTACTAACCAGTATGTTCTTACCGTAAACGTTCAGGGTATCATTTCTTATGTTCCTTGCGGAGGTGGATGCTGCACAAAGACACAGCCGATTAACCAGAACTTCACTATTCCTATCTATTCTACAACCGCACTTACCGGTGTAAACGTAGCAGCAGGTAGCGTAGTTAATTCTGTAGCTGCATCCGCTTGTCAGAACTGTAGCCGTATGTTCGTAAGCGAAACACCGCTTACAATCACTACAACTATTGCAGCATAATGGAGTGTGTATTGATTGCATTAGTCTGTATGATGGTGGGTGTGACAGCCCACCATCTTGGATTGACGGAAGAAGCAGCAAAGATTGTAAGTAAGATTGCAGAGTGTCCTAAGTGCTGCACGTTTTGGATTTCGCTTTTTGTGCTTACGATTAAAGGTTGTGACTTGTTTGTGTCGGTAGTAATGTCTTTGTTTATGGCTTATCTGTCATTCTATTTCGGACTTGTGCTTGTTGTTTTACAAAAATTATATGACTGGATATGGAAAATAATAAATCGGTAAAGGAAACTAAGGCAATATCAAATCAAGTGTTTGTGCCGATTAGGAAGAAATACAAACCAATCCCGAAATTCAACGGTAAGTGTCCAAATTGTTAAATTGATTGAGTTATTATGACAAAAGAACAGATGATGCAGGAGTACGAAAGGTACAAGAGCAAAATAATAAATTCTAAAGATATTAAGCACATGGAAGTGTTGTCTGACGTGTGCGAATATCTTTTCGAGCAGGTGTCTATGAAAATGCCGGAAGTGGCAGAAAGCGCATTGTCTCACCTTGCAAGCACTGAATGGGACAACTATCTTTCCGAGCAGGAAGCTAAGAATATCAGTATTCGTACCGTAAACCAGGACGGTATAAAAGGTTTCCACTGGAATCATGACGTGTTCATCAAGGCAGTTGAGAGCCTTGGAGGTATCACGGAAGAAAAGCCGTATTACAACTCATACGCGCTCTGTGTAGTAGCAAATATGGTATACTCCGACCACGCACTGAGTATTGCCATGGATATGGGTTACAAATCTCCTGCCGAGGTTCCAAATGAAAAGATGGCCTTGTCTTGCTACAGGAAAGCCGTAGAAATGCTTAAGGACATTGACCACGGATTTAAAGCAAGGAAATACTTTAAATGCAAGATGTACAGCAATTCACCAATGTAAACTGGTTGATTTGGGTAATATGTTATAAATGAGGTCCTGACGGTTGTATAATTGTCCGGACCTCATTTATTTTTTTGATGTTAAATCGGTACATTTGCCTTTATGGAAGATAAAGGTGTTATTTCTGGAGCAATACAAGGAGGATTTGCGAGCATCGCAGTCGGATTTGTAAGTGAATCACTTAACCACATGATACCGTGGCTTATAGTGAGTTTTGTTGTGATCATGACCGACCTTGCATTTGGTGTAAGGAAGAGTTTGCTAACAGGTGAGAAAGTCAGGTTTTCAAGAGCCATGCGTGCGACAATGGGTAAGATGGTGACATACTTTGCATTTGTCTGTATGGTATGCATGCTTAACGTGGCTTCCGGATTGAACTGGCAGATTGACGTTTATTCCTGTCTGCTTGTATGCTTTATTGAAGTATGCAGCATATTTGGAAACATACTAAAGCCAAAAGGAATAAGAATTGACCTTCTTGGAGCGGCTAGGGTATTTGCAAAAAAGGCTGCAAACGTAGACAGTGAAGACGTCAAATGTATTCTTAGAGAAGATAAACAAGATAAAAACGACAAAAATGAAAACAATGAGAAAGATTGAAAGAGTTTTTGTTCACTGTACCGCAAGCCGGCAGAGTGCAACAGTTAATGACATCAAGGCTGAATTCAAGAAAAAGGGATGGAAGAATCCTGGATACCACTACCTTATTGAAAAATCAGGAGTTATAAGCCAGCTGCTTGATGATTCAGGTGTAAGCAACGGTGTAAAGGGTTATAACTCTACTTCTATAAACGTGGCATATATCGGAGGTATTGACGACACCGGAAAAGGTGTTGACAACCGTACAGAGGAACAGAAGAAGTCGTTGAGAAACCTTCTGAAAATACTTCACAAGAAATATCCTGATGCCGAGATAATGGGGCACCGTGACATCAGTCCGGACCAGAACAACAACGGAATTGTTGATTCATGGGAAAGAATCAAGGAATGTCCTTGTTTTAACGCAAAAGAGGAGTACAAGGACTTATGATTTCTGACACAATTGAGTCGGAAGAAAAGACAAAAGAAGAAAAGAAAAAAGCATTGGAACCGATAAAGTTTGAATGGCCATGAAGGCAGTAATTCTTATTATCATTTTGATTTTATCTGGGTGTGCATCTTCCAGGAAAAGGAACTCGGAAGAGTACATAATATCTTCACTGGACAGAATAAGCGAAAGGGAGGATTCTGTTACAAGAAACATGTATCATTATTCTGTAAAAAAAGAAAGCGTTACAGGCGAACTTGTAATCAAGAGTACGGAAACAAAATTCTCCGCACCTGATAGTTCAGGGAACCAGCATATAATATCCAGAACAGAAACGGAGTCAGTGTACAAGGAGACATCAGACGCAAAGACAGATGTATACAATGAAGACAGGATGCAATCCGGATCGAGAATAAGGGATTCAACTCACCAGGATATAGTCTATTCAAAGGAAGTTGAGAAAGAAACAAAAAGGCCGGCAGCATTGACATGGGTAATAATATATTCTGTAATAGCTTCGCTGGCATATATTATATACAGATTCATACTGAAAAAATAATATGCTGGATATAGTCATAGACATAGATACGCAAAAGGTATACGATGAAGTGTATGCAATCACATCACATACAGGAAAGGCAGCAGGTAACATAGACGGAATATCATTGTCAGAAGATGAGATAAGAATTATAGAGCCGTTCATTAAGGAAAGTGCCGGAGAGCTTGGCGACATTCTATCGTATTACGGAACATTGTCTGTAAATTCCGATAAAATATCCGTTTCATTGTCTATGCCATCCAACTGGAAAGAATCTCTTAAAGATTCTCTTTCGCAGTGTATTTCCAATTACATATCAAACTCTATATGCCAGAGATGGTTTTCAATTTCTGACAAGGAGGACGTGAAATACTATGCCGACAAAGTTCTTGTAAACGAAAAGAACATAAACAAGATTTTAAGCGAAAGGAAAAAACCTCAAAGACAATAATAAAACATGGATAAGAAAGCCATACTAGACAAAGTATACACACGGACCTACTATATTGGAGAGTCCAGAAAGAGAGAAAACATAGATGCAAGTATCATTCAGGCGTGCGAGGACAATTCCGACATTCTTGAAGACTATTTTAAGTCCGCATTGAACGAGCTTAACTTTTACTCGCAGAAAAGACTTGTAAAGGTTGTAATGAACGAAGAAACAATAGAAGTTACAAGCGAAAGGGTAAAAAATGAGGAATTAAAGGAATGCCTTGAAAATCTCGTATCAGACTATCTTGCAGAATATGTGCTGTTCAGATGGCTTTCCGACAACGGATATGGAATAAGTCCTGAAGGAGTTTCAAACGCCCTTGAAAACGTGAAGGACTGTATATGCGCTCTTGCACCTAAAGTAAGAAGAATGGCCGCAAACATGGGAATATAAGAAAGGGAAGCTAAAAACTTCCCTTTTCTTTTTTCTATCTGAGCCTGTTCGTAAAGCTTTCATCCACATTCATTTCTATGTAGTTGATTGATACGTCAGTCCTAACACCTCCTACAAGACACACCATGAAGTATTTGTATGGCCTGCTCTTGTTCATCTTTGTAACAAGGTCCCTTATATCAGCCATCTTTTCCTTTTTAGCAACCAGTTCAAAGTGTTCAGCGTCATTTGAAGCAAGTACATACATTCCTACGTCAGAAAATATATCTACCGTGTCACCTCTGAACATTACCGGCTCACCTTTTATGTAAAGGTCGGAAAGGCTTCTTTTTACTATTCCCCTTAAAGCTGTCTGAAGTATTCGCTTGTGTGTAAGAGTACCCATCTTGATAGGCCTGCTTATAAGTGCTATGGTAGACACGCTTCTATGGGTGTTGTTAAGGTCAAGTATCTGGTTTCCGCTTACAGCCCACGTGTAAGGGTAGGAGTTGACGAATGAATCTATATTCTGTGATATTTTATGCCATTCCCCGGTTTTCAATGAATAAACGTACGAATAAGGAAAATTCATGTTTGCAACAACAATTTCCTTTGCTTCATAGTTGTATCCTATCTTTGCTTCTTCTATATAGTCAGGGAACACAACGCTTGATATATCGTCACCCAGAGAAGCTACATCTAATATCTTAACTATTATAGGTGAAGATACGGAACATGAAGGAAGGAATCCGTATATCTTTTCCGAGATTAGCTCTGTAACAGTTCCGTTAATTACCATAAGACCGCGGTCGGTTGAAAATGCGACCATAGTATCAAGTCCGCATATAGAATCCGGATTGTTGCACACGTCACGCGTAACAGGTGTCTGATTTGAATATGCAACTTCTCCGCTTCCTACATTCATGGCGTATATACCGTCTTTGGTGAATACGTAAAGAGGGAACTGGCCGAACTGTCCTTGAGATAGGGCCACGACGTTTGACTGTACTCCGACAATATCAGTATTGAACTGATAAACCTGGTCAGCAGGGAAGAAAAACGGATTGTTCAGGTTTGAAACATACATTACATTTCCTTTTTCGTAATCCATGTTGTCTGTTGTTTCTCCAACTTCCATGCTTTCAAAATCGCTTATCTTTATAACGTCAAAGAACCCTGTATTTTGTTTAACGCTTCCTCTTTCATATTCATATTCCTTACAATAAAATGAAAAATCAAAGTAATCGCTTTTTTTCAAATCAATCTGGATTCCTACAACCGGAACATTATATTCATATCTATATATGATCATCTTGTATGCCCTGCTGTCAGGGTACATTATGAATGTCCTTATGTATTGACCTATTTCCCATTTCTCTATAACTTTATCACCGTCTGAAGCATGAATGTATATGTGTATCAGGAATTGATATTCCTTTGCGGTAGAAGACACTCTTACACCACTTGAAAGAGTTCTCTTTATTCCGATAAGATGAAGCCTGTTGTTATATGAATAAGACGATTTTGGCAATATTGAATGATGCGTATTAAAACTGTCAACCATGTGCGGAAGGGTTGCAAGGTTATCTATAGAAACGTCAATATCAACAGCTTTTTTTGTTTCACCAAGTTTCAACGATGTAATATTATACATCAGGCTGATATTATTGGCCCTTTCAATCGGTTTCTTGCAGTTCATCTCAAACTGTGATATATAAATTCCGACATAGTCTTTCTGCAGTCTTGTCCTAAAATTATCAGTGGAAAATATTTCTATTCCTATTATAATATCGCTCCATGCGGAAAGATCATATTCTTCAAAAAAGAATGAAGGCTTAAAGCAAAGTATATGTGCCTGCATAACTCCATTCGAATTTGTTTGAGCAAAAAACTGATTTGAATAACCTCCGGACAATTCAATATTCTGGGGGTTATTCCTGTCTCCATAAGTAATAGTCACTGAATCATCAGAATCAAGGAATATAATCTGTATTTCAGTTGACTTGATATAACTTCCGTCAAACAGCCTGAAAGCCGCGCAAAACGCAGCAGAATAGCAGTAACACCCGTTTTTATTAGCTTCGCTAAGAACTTTAGTGAAGTTACCATACCTTACTTCATCATCGTTATCTGATATTTCATCTATTTCAACGGAAACAGCTTTCACTTCCTTATCAATTCCGAACTCAGGTACGTCAGGAATTTCACCAAGATAAATATATGAACCGTTCCTGAAAAGGATATACCTTATACCTTCATCTGTTATTACCGATATTGTATTTCCTATAAATTCTATGCTTTTTGCCTTCAAATCACCGGTCATTATAGTTTCTGATGAAAGATCCTCCGGCATTTCGTACATCTGGCTGGACTCGGTTATTCCTATATACCTTTTAGCTATAGAATGATGGTATATCTTGGAATACGTGTGTGCAGTCTGCTTTAGCATTATCGGTTTACCGATCGGTTCTATACTTGAATTGTTCACGCGAGCATTAATAAGCTCCATGCATTCACCGTCAGCACTTATTCCATCGTCAGTGTTACGGGTTATTCCCTTGAATTGTATCTTTATATTTTCCATAGAAGCAAATTAACTTATTACTTATCAATGGCATTTGCGTTTTCAGGAATTTTTTCTGAATGTGGTTTCATTTCTTCCATTTTACAATGTAGCATTGCAATAGCGTTCCATGCCACCTGAGCTATATGCATACACCCTGTTTCCTGGTCAATTTCGTTACCTTTCTCAACTTCCGTCAGGTGCCTTAGCATTGCACCCTTGTATCTCTGGTATCCGTCAGGTAAGTTCTGCCACTTGTTAGGTCCGTATTTCTTGGCTCCTGCAGTATATACTTTCGCTATTTCCTCAAGCTCCGGCCATGGAAGAAGATCCATCATTATCTTTTCGTCTTTACGGTCGTTCTTGATGCTTTCATTTTCGATATTCTCGCATTTTTCAATTTCATCTTCATAACAATATACTGTATAACCAGTTTTATCTTTAAGTTCATATTGATTTGATTTTACAACAAACGCATTAATTATAAACTTTACACCTGAAATATGACGTGCAGTCTTTTCGTCACATCTACCTCTTTTAATCAAATCCTCAATATCTTTTACCTTTACTATATCACCAACTTTAAACTCCATAATTCAATTACTTTATAAGTTCGAAATCATAAACAAATACGTATGGGTTACTATCCCAGTCACCTTTCCTGCCTACTTTGTCAATCAAAAAAGAATAGGCATTTTGTGGGGTATAAGTAGCAAGCATCGTATCTCCTTTCCAATCTTTGACATAGTATCTAGGTGTGCCATCTTCGGAAATTATTTTCTCTACACCCTCTGCTAAACAATCATCATCCGATATATCCTGCAAACGCTCAATTCTTACGTTGGTGATTTTGATTTGATGCGGCATAAGTTCCGGCTTAACAAACATCTTGTTGCTCCATCCTCTGTTTTTACTTCCAACTATACAGGATATATAATCCCATCTTGGAGTTCCATCATCCATAAATCCACCGCAAGCCGTGTAATTCTGTGCAACAGCTACAATTTCACCAACTTTCAACATACAGAACTTAGTGTTTCTTATATCAATAAAATCACCAAATTCATTTTCTACTACAAGGGTATCATCTCTTTCATCCCATCGCAAAGTGAAAAATTCTTTTGGAATAAATCTTCTTGTCTGCGTCTTTCTTCCTTCAAGTACGGCTTTTGTAAGTCCGTACTTATCGTTGAACATTATCTTCTTCATATCTATTCCTCCCAATTATCTTTTGTTCCTAATAAGTGTGCGGTTTGGTCGTTGTAAGGTATGCACTGATAACTCCAACCGCCTACACAATAATAATGATAACATTTCTCATCCTTATCCCAAACTTTATGAGAATATATATCCAGACACCACATGTCCTCGGAATTATCTCTTATTAATATCCAATCTTTAGGCTTAAACTCAAAATACTGCTTTACTTCAATACCTAACATTTTCAAACATTCTTTCGCTTCAGGATCTTTGCTTTCTTTGAGTGCGTCAATCAGCTTTTGTTTTTCCGTTTCTGTCGGTTTTCTTATCCATTTAGCACCATCAGACGTACAATCAAAATCAATCGGGAAATAATTTTCTTCGTCACATTTAAGACAAAATGTCACATAATCTTCTGTAAGAATATTAATTTCGTCAACTTCTACGCTTTTAAGTATAGTTATCCATTCACAAAACTCCCCATTGTCAGAATTCCAACCAAGAGTAGCTATATCCCCATCCTTAAAAGTCATGTATCCGGGGATTTCGAGCATGAGGTCACAATCGCATTCTCCTGTAAGTAAAGTCATTCCGTCTGACACATAACTTTTAGGATATTCAACCCCTTTTTCATCTTCAATCAATGCAACAATATTATCATCACTATGAGCATCAAAGCAAATAACTCTTGCATTTCTCCCGTTACGTGTCACAATATTACCATTTACTTCACCATTAGTAATTTTCTTTGCCATTTCCACATCAAATGGCACTCTAACCATTTTGTTTTCCATATCATTTACTTTTTAAATGTTGCACACTATCATTAAGAAGGTTAATAGCAAACTGCAATCCGTCAACTAAACCTTTGGAGTAATTTGTAGTTATCAGTTCACTTGTTATTTTGCGTACTTCTTTTTTTCTTTCTTCAAGTGCTTCAATATGCTTCTCCAGGTATCTGCTAAATTCTTCATTTAGCATCTTGTCAATCGGCTGAGATTGGCCTTGACATTGTAGCATCTCGTTTCCCATATCATTACTTTTTTGTATCTACATATCCGTTCTCAATTAGCCAGCAAAGCATTTCATAAGCTGCATCAATAAGAATTGCATTAAATTCACTATCACTCACATAACCTAATCTTCCATAGGAAATTTCCCAAACATCATCATTTGGGAATATAATTTCCAAGAACGCTACTGGCTTACCATCTTTTGCTGGCAACTTTTTGGGCATTAATTCAAAAATATCTTGAAATGTAAATGCCGGCACCGTCTCCACTTTCATGGAATCCAAACAAGTTGCAGACTTATTGAACGACTTAAACCAATCTGTAACTACTTCGCCTGTGTTCAGTCTAAGTATTCTATGCCAATATACGCTGGAATTGCTATCATCAACTCCCAACTCTTTAAGGTGTTGCATCTGTTCGATTGATAATACTTGTTTGCTCATAAATTATTCCTTTGAATCAATACGTTTTTCTATTTTTTTCAATCACATACTTCATTCCCTGTCTAAATCCGTCTTTATATCCTTTCATTTGTTCGCCTATATTATAGACCAACAACCCTACAACAATCAAAAGCAATCCTAATGATCTATACCAGTAAGGCAAAGAGATGGTAAATGGCTTAAATGTTATTTGCATCTGGCCGATAATCAAAAACGTAACTATAAAAATAGCTATGTAAAAAATAATCTTCATATATCATTCCTCCATTTCAGTATATACAAAACCAATAGCCGATACAATTCCGAAAAACGCAATAAAAGCATATACAAATCTCGTAAATGCACTTACTTCCGGTATCCAGCATAAATCCCAATTACAGAATGCAAAAAATAAATATATCAATACCTCTATGCATAAAACAAGAGCTAATGACGTGAATATCTTTCTCATAATCATTACTTCACTTTTACAAATTTTACGTCCTGTTTGTCTTCTCTCATTTCTACGTTATCAACTTTGAATACAACTGAGAATAAACCGCTTTTCAACATAGTTATTCCTCCTTGAACAACTCCGGGTTATCGTATATATTACCAATAACTCTAAAACAATTTTCAATATCATAAACACCCATATTATAACCCTCATTTGTGGGATAAATAAGCATAAAGGCTGCATTTCGTTCAGAATATTCAACTTTGAAGATACTTCCCATATATATATGTATCAATATATCTCCTTCGTAAATCTCCTTCCCGTTCTTGTCATGCAATCCGGTGAACTGACCAATAGTTTCAGTATGTATAAGGCTTTTGCTAACTTCTCTATCATGTATGTGTGGAAACTTTGTAAGTAAATGTAAGTCACCAAATACCCAATCATTTGTGCTTAATGTTTTTGCTCTGAATTTAATTTCTATGTTCATAATTATTCCTCCTTGTCAGGCTTTAAATCTCCCAAGATTTCTCTTATTTTGTCGGCAATTTCTTTTGCGTATTTTTCATCTCGGAAGTAATTACCTGAAGCATATCTTTTAAAGTCTTCAATAGAAAAAGATTCAATAAATCTATGTATAGTAAAATCAGGTTGTATTGAATAATATTCGCCAAGTGCCACTGCTCTCCACCTAACATTTTCCAAACACTTCTTCTCTAAATTCCAACGCTTACCGAAAACATTTTCAACCATTGAAAGGAAATCGGATTTTTCTTTATCAGTAGCATATCGTACACCTATTTTTAACGACCATTTATCTTCGGTTAGTGATTGTACTATTTTATTGTCTCTTGTAGTTCCTATATAAGCACCAAATGATTCATCCGTTTGTTTACCGTTATAAATGAATACACCACCTTCAACAAAAAGAAAATCCCCATCCTTTGGTTTAAACTTTTCCTTAAACTCAACATCAACAAACACCTCACAATTTTCAACACGAATATTCGTACTTTCTACTTCCTTATTCTGTGGAAGCGTAAATCTATAAGTCTTTTTCATTTCTATTTATTTTTATCGTTGTTCTCATTAATTCTCTGGTGAATCATAGTCTTAACTTCATTAAGTGCCGGTAGATGTTCCTGAACTTCTTCCCAGGTTAAATCAGATATGAAGTTATTAAGCTGTCTGTATAATTCTTCCAGCTTGTCGTTTGTAAGGTTGTGTCTTATCACTTCTTCCATATTATGCAACTTTACGTTTTCTTATAATCTCCTTACAGATAGCCTCACAAAGCACACGGGCCATATTCACCTCCACGGCGTTGCCGATGAACTTCTTCTGGTCTGACTGTGGCCCAATCAGTACATAGTCTTCTGGGAATCCCATTATCTTTTTCAGTTCTGCTATCCGAAGCATACGCATCTTAATGTCGATGATACCATATAAGGCCATAAACTCCTTAATCTTGGCAGTCATCGGACTGTCCACTGGTGTGACCTGTATACCAACACCTCCTTCAACTTCCACCAAATAGGGAGGCATTTTGTCCATCCGTGCTATCAATGTAAAACAAGGGTTGTTCACAGAACCTCCGGCACTGGCAAACTGCGGATTCATAAGGTAATGCCATTTACGGTTGGCCGTGATTGTTTGTGACGGCTGTTCTATGCTGCTTCCTACATTTGAGAAAGCTGTGTTCATTATCCACGGTTTGCAGCTTACCACATTGAACTTCGGCACCGTGGTTACTGTACCAACTGGCAGCTCAATAGATGTCGGTTTTCCGGTACCGTATTGGTTGTCTATGAAAACAGAATTTACCAATGCCAACCTATCTTTTGTTGTTACCGTAGGTGCTGGAAGTTCTACAGAATTGTTATGACCATTCCCGTAATAGGCTGAGACGAAAACGTGGTGGTCTTTACAGGTGATAGTTCCGGCAGGGCCGTCCACAGATATGTTCTTGCTATCCGGCTGGCCGCTGAATTGCTTGGAGAGGAAGTTTACCTTTGCCAATGCAAGCCGTCCTTGTGCTGCTACTGTAGGACATGGTTCGTCAATGCTTGGTGCCTGGTATTTCCCCGTCCGACTCATAGAGTTATACTTTACAATAAAAGCCTCCTTACCTCCAGCCACGAACTTAATCAGTCCGGAATAGATGCGTTCAAGAGTTTTCTCGGCCAGCGGCTTCTTCCTGCAGAATATACTATCTCCTTCGTCTGAGAAATCCAGCACTTCCTTAACAGGCTTCCACTTTTCCAATCGTCCGAACATATCCGACTTCCCATCTTTACAGTGAGTAGGTTCAGGGAATACAATAGGCAGGCCACGCTTGGCGAAGATACCGAAGAACCGCTTGCGAGTGGTGTATGCCCCATAATCGGCAGCGTTAAGAATGCGCCAGTCAAAATCGTAGCCATATTTCCTGACGTTGCGTTTCCACTTCTCATAGCATCGTCCTTTGTCCTTGCTGATAGGGTGCCCATGTTCATCCATATCGCCCCATGACATGAACTCCTCAACGTTCTCTATCTGGATGTAGTCTGGATCGATGGTCTCGATATAACGGAAAAGGTGTTCAGCAAGAGTACGACTATCAGCGTCCCGTGGCTGGCCGCCCTTGGCTTTACTGAAGTTCGTACATTCAAGGCTGGCCCATAATACAACAAGTGCATCCGGATAAATCTTCTTCATTCGTTCTACATGGGCCACCAAAGGAGACAGTTCCAATGTTCTGATGTCCTCCGTGAAGTGGAGCGCATCCGGGTGATTGGCCGCATGGCTGGCGATAGCGTTTGCGTCGTGGTTCACACAAGCGACAACTTTCGCGCATTGTTCGTCTGCGTAGCGTGCGTTTTCTACTCCGGTACTGGTTCCCCCGGCACCGCAGAAAAGGTCTATATAGAGTAACTTTATCATATCCATAAATTTTATATCAAAATATCTACAACTGTCCTTCAAGTTTATTAAAGTGATTGTTGTTGCATGAATTCCAATCTTCTTCCTCATTAGTATCAAGATTAAGCAGCTTGGCCATACCTTTTTTGTCAGGTTCGATAACCTTATAGTGAATGGATTTCATATAATCCATGCAATCTATATTATAAACTTTGCTTATTGGCATAATTTATTACATACGGATTATAAGGTAAATCATAAACTGAAACCGCTTTCCCTTTTTGTATAAGAGAAAGAATATCGCTGAACTGTGCCGGACCGAAATTCATTTCACATATAACATTTCCGTCATTGTTTACAACAGGAGGATTTAGTGGAACAAAAGAAGGGTTCGGGTAAAGTACCGGCTTGACTTTAAAAAATGGCAGATAAATAGATTCTCCTGAATTTCCTTTCAGTTCTACCATTCCGTCACGAGAAACGCTTTCAAGAGAAAGCAATCCGTATTCTTCTGAAAAAACAATAAGCCCATAGGCCAGTCTGCTTCCAATAAATAAAAGCAATTCATCTACTGCATTCATATCTTGTCAAATTGTTTTTGGAGTTCGTATTCAAAGAAATATCTTATTCTGGAGTTGTCACCTTTCGAAAAAGTAAGTGCATTAGCAAATGCAGACATGCAGGCTGAATAGCATTTGTCTTTCATCCTTTCCGATTCGTCCTTAACCTTCGACTGCTCGATAATGCTTGAAGCCTGAACAGCGTTGTCAATGATTTTCTCAGCATTAGAGAAACATTCGTTCACTTCTGCATACTTCTTCTTATCCTGATGGAAAATACCACCATCTTTCTTCAGAATGAATATCCGGACTCCTTCTCCTTTTTTGATTATTACCGCGATGTCAAATCCCTTGTATTCCTTCTGGTATCCTCTTCCTCCTATATTCATAGGATATTCAGTACTTTTAATCATTTTCTTCTGCTCCCTCCCAAGAGCGGTATTACGTTAAAACTCTTGAACCGGTCTATAAGACGGTCTCCGAACCTTTCCTTGAACTCATCAAGATCAAGATTGCTGGTTATATGGTACTTCTTGAAGTGTGACTGATATATCTCATACCTTGCATACAGGAATTCATCTATCACGCTGTCAAGCGATGTACCGTAACTTTTCTGATTCTCAGTTTCAAGGCCAATATCGTTGATACAGATATTAAACGGCATTCCATCTATTCCCTTTCCTCCTTCCTCATTGTAGGTGTATCGGTCTATATGTCCGTTAATCTTGTAGTAGTTCATCATCTGTGTTACGGAAAGATTAAAGAACATGTTAGGGTTGTTAGTAAGTTTCAGGTATTCAGAAAAAACTTGCATTAAAAGCGTCTTTCCGGTACCCGGAACTCCGAGTATCATAAGGTTTTTATGTACCTTATAGTCTTTACCCGGGAATATATTCTCAGCAAGCTTGCAGTTGTTGAAGTAGTATACAAGAAACCTTATTACGTCACGGTTATATTCGTCGACAACAAACTCACTGAACTCTCTTTCCATATATGCGGAACCTATCTGTTCAATCATCGCACAGTGACGGTCAAATTCATCATAATCTGTCAGGTCGAATTCAGAAACTTCCTGTATATCTTTCTTCATCCGATTTACGAGATTGTATATCTGGCTTGCTTTTAACTGAGTTTTTATCTGTTGTACGTTGTTTTCCATTGTCTCTGCATTTATTGTAGGCATCAACGCCTGTGTTTGTCCACCACCAGAAAAATCGTCTTTTGGCATCATCTTTTGTGAGGACCGTTTTTTCTGATCCGGTTGCACTTATGTATTCAAAGAACTTTTTAATCTGTTCCTGAATTATCTTCATGAAGTTTACGGCACCTATTCCGGACTGCCTGCACATCTGCTCTTTCCATAATTCATCAGACATAAGTTCTTTTTCAATGTCAATTAATGTCTTTACAGGAGATAAGGGTTCCGCCTGAATGGCAGATACCCTTAAAGACTTGCTCAGACCTCCCTTCCTTCCGGCATTAGCCCTTTTGCTGCACACATCCTTGTATTTCTCATAATCGCGGTCAAACTGATTCTTGAAAGGAGAAAATGCAATCTTGACGATACTGTCAGAAACAAACTCTTCGTATTCCATATTGGTAGGATCTTCAAGATGTTTCTGATATAATACCATTGCCCTTAGAAGCCTTCCTACCTGCGCGTCTGACAACTCACTAATTATGTCCATTGAATCCGTATACAGCAAGAATGAGTTTCGTTTCATGTCATATCTCTTATATATTCGTTAACCGCATCCTTGAATTCTTCAAATGAACGGCAGACTATATATTTGCTTCCGTTCTTGACAGCTTCCTGTTCCCATTTCTTCTGAGAATCACTCTGTTTACCGGAACGTGTTTTCATTTCGATGCAAAGTGCACCGTAATGACGGTTGCTCTTGAGAAGAATCAGGTCTGACACGCCTGGGAGCATACCTTCATCCTTCATGTACGCGCCATTTCTTGCAGATCTTCTTGCAGCGTTGGGAATGGCAAAAAGCACATAGCTTATGGAAGGATACTGCATCCTGAACCATTTAACGCACGCACATTGAAGACGGTGCTCTTCATCATCATGCGTCTTTTTACAGGTATTCTTCTTTATTTTGAGAAGGTCCGAAATACTGATTCTATTATTCTGTGGCATAGGCTAAGCTGAATTCTTTAGGTATGTACTGGCTAATCGGTATGATGGTTGACTGTTCTATAGACGCATGGATAATCTTCCTGTCAAAACCTCTGTTTTTCTCCTTGCATTCTTCTTCGAGCTTGTCCTGCTCGTCATTCAGGTATCTGTTGATAAGCATTATCGCGCGTTCTGCAGTATAAGTCTGTACGACGAACTGCCTGTTAGTTTCCTCCTTGTCCTCATCCTTTCCTTCTGTAGTAAAAATGATTCGTGCGTCAATGTTGTAGAATTTGGATTCAGGAATGTCGACCTTGTCCTCTCCGCATATCTTCTTGATTTCCTCGTCAGAATAAAGTTCTGAATTCTCCATAACAAGCTTTCCGAGTTCATCAAGAGGGGTAGTTGATAGCTTGTCAACAAGAATTATGCAATAATCAAACTCCTTAATCTGGGTTATCCGAAAACTTCCTTTGAAATTGAGTTCTGTGAAGTCCTTAATGATTTCCCTTGCCTGGTCTATAGACTGTGCTTTAAGCAGGAACTTCTTTTTTTTCATGTCACATAATACTTGTGCCATGTACGGAATAAAGTTGTCAGTTGTCATTTCGAACGCCATTCGTCTCTGATTGGATACTTCAACTTCCTGAATGGATCCTTCCTGCATATAAAAGTTGATTTTAGATATTTCCTCCTGCCCCAGGTAGGTACCAGCGTCAAAGATTATCTCATAACGGTCAATATTTACCACTTCTCCGGTACCTTCATCAGCAAACGCTTCACTCCATGTTCTTTTCAGTGATTTTACCAGGAACTTTCCAAGCATTTTTTTTATGTCGCTTGTTACATATCTTACTTCGTCCTTTCTTGTCTCAACCTTCACTACGTTTTTTTTCTTTGCCATAGCTTACTCCTTTCTGTATTTATTGATTGTATTCATTATGGTTTCAACAGGAAGTGCCACTTCTGTTGTAGTTTTATCTTCATATCCCTTTATGTATTCGTATGCTTCGGGAAATGCTTCCTTAACTTTCTTTGAATTCCTTAGAGATAGGAGAGTGTTCACTATAGAATTGTATGTCCTGCTCTTTTCATCCCTAAGTTCTTCTATCCTTTCCTGTAGCACTGACACCTTTTCTGATTCTTCTGCAGTACACGGAACATTCAATCCACATCCGCATGAACCTCCGCAAGGAAGCCATTCTTTAATTTCCACCCTTGTAACCTGTGAACCGTTTGCGATGTATACGGCCCTTGTTTGATAAAAGAATCTTGGATACTTAGTGAAAGTATCATATACCTGTTCAGGAATACCTCTTACTGCTATATCTTTCACTATATCATTAAGTATGTCATGTTCATTGCTGATACGTTCAGCTATAGGTTTCACCATTTTTGTTGCAACCTGTTCAGCTATTGCTTTTGTTATGTTCATAATTCGTATGATTTAAAATATCTGTGTGCCGCGCATTCGTCATGCTCCAGCACGATTTTGTACAATTTCTTCTGCTGTTTCCGGAATTCTATATCATTGTCATACAGCCGGTGATGTTCACGGCACATAGGAACCACATTCCATTTTGCCGTATAGTATTCAGGATACATTGACCGTGGAAGAAGATGTGCCGGATCAACGGCCGGCCTTCCGCATATACAGCATCTGTCAGGAAGCTCCCTCTTTATCTTGTTCATTTCATTGTTAAGTGCTTCCTGCTTTTTGCTTACCTTCCTTATCTTTACCATTCGAAGCGGAGATTTTCTCCGCAATGGTGTTCTCTTTTCTTTCATTTTGTTCGATTTTGTTTTCTCGTATATATTCCTTCAATGCTTTTCTGTAAGTGCGTGAAGTATTATATCCCCTGTTGTTGTCAGGGAAAAGGGAAATCACGTATTCAAGGCATTCAAGTATTGCTGCACGACTCTTCCTGCTTATCATATAGAATCAAGTTTACAAGTTCATCGAAGTAACATTCATCTTTCGGTATGTCGTCAGAGGACGCGGTTATCTGATTGGCAATGCTTCTTTTTTTCTGTATGAGGTTGTATATACGATGGTCTATACTTCCCTGACCGAGTGCGTTGTATACCGTAACATTGTTTTTCTGTCCGATACGGTGGCACCGGTCCTCGCATTGTACAAGATCCGCGTAAGTCCATGGCTGTTCAACGAAAAGTACGGTGGAGGAAGCTGTAAGAGTTATTCCAACTCCTGCCGCCTTGATGGAGCATATTATTATCTGAATCTCCGGCCTGTTCTGGAACACGTCAACGGAAGCCTGCTTCTGTATGAAATCCTGCCGGCCTGTTACCATAACCGAATCAGGAAATGCCGATTTAATACTGTCTACGATAGAATGTGAGGAGCAGAATACGACTATTTTTCTGCCGGTAGCAATAAAGTCTTTCAGGAAATCTATTACTGGATTAACCTTGCATAATGCAATGATGCTTCTCAGCTCCATGAACTGAACGAGTGCCTTATTACGCATCTTGGCGCGTGCCTGACCTTCGCTGCACGACTTGTATGTAATAAGATACTCCTTAAGATTCTCTTCGGCCATCTTGTAGGCTTCATAATAATCTCTCGGAGATTCCTTCTCTATGTCAATGTAGATGTCAACCCTTGTCTTGTCTGGGAGCTGTGTAAGCACGTCCTTCTTCTCACGCCTTATAAGACATGTTTCGTATAGCTTTTGAGAAAGTTCTTCAAGGTTTTCTCCGTCACCATATCTTGCAGTGAAATAAGAATTTCCACCGAAGTCATTAAGTCGGTCCATTATGGCAAGCTGTGATATCAGGTCACGCGGTCGGTTCACTACCGGAGTACCGGTAAGTTCCATGATGTACTTTTTACCGTGAGCTATTCCGGCAATGAACTTGGACTGCTGGGCCCCGGGGTCCTTGCATCTGTGGCTTTCGTCAATGATAACAGATTTGAACAGGCTTATGAAAGGGTTGAACACTATATCCTTAAGCCTGTCACCCTTTCTGTACTTCCACACGAAAAACTTTCTCAGGCTTTCGTAATTGCATATACATACGTCTGCCGTTCGCATTTGTAACAGATAACCCCATGTGGATTTTACGCTGTCGTTAAGTATAAGTGCTTCAACTCCGGCAAACTTTTCGAACTCCCTTTTCCAGTTAATCTTCAGTGAAGAAGGACAGATTACGAGGGAAGGGTAGGCACCTGCAGTATTTACGATGCCAATCGACTGACAGGTTTTCCCCAGACCTGGTTCGTCTCCCAAGAAAAGACGTTTAAGTTCAAGTCCTTTTATAATTCCTTCCTTCTGGTATTCGTATGGTGTTATGTTGAGCTTTATAGGAATTTCCATATTTCCTCCTCTATTTGTTCGTTGTTTACGCCCTTCAGGTAGTTCTTAAGTATGTGGTTTACCGAACTTCTGTAGAACTTCTCAAATTCAGTTTCGTCCATCTTGTCGAACGCGATTGACTTAGGAATTATTACGGACTGATTGCCGTAGTGAGATACTTCATATAGTCCTAAATCAACCTTAAGTCGTGTGCGCAAGTCTTCTACTGAATGTACGTTAAGAGAATCTTCCAGCCATTCAGGAAAATTGTCATACGTAAGCTTAAGAAGAGCAAAAAACTTTTTATGAAACTCGTAGTTCCTTTTCTGGCCAACTTCTACAAGAACATCAGTATTCCTTTTCAGGCTCCTGAACTCCTCACGGTCGCTGTCATATTTGGGAACCAGTCCGTTTTCAGTGACTATACATAGAATCTTCATGTGACAAACAGATAGTATTTAAAGGCAAGTTCGTTGTACTTATCAAAACCACGTCTGTATACCTGATCACCTCGTTCAATGAACTTCTTGAACACCTTGCAGTTTTTCTTGCTGATGGCATAGATGAAGTCTTTGTTCGAACCGGCAATATCCATATACCATGCGCGGCTTCTGTCCCAGTCGAAGAAGTCGACTGCTTCGTCAAACTGAGCCTGAGAAACTGCAAATGTGGTTTTAAGGTCACCTCCGAATCCTACAGAAGAAAGGAACCAATCCCATTTGCACCGGGTAGGAAGATGATACTTGAATCCGGTGTAATCGAACTCCCTTTCTTTTACCATGAACTTCTGTGTGTCAGAGTTTTTAAGTACGTAATCAAGAAATTCATCTTTCCTGGCTTCCATCAGAAGCGACTTGTGCATTTCCCTTGCAAGTGCAAAATCATCTTCCGTATACTTCACATCATCAACGGTAAGCTGGTAATAATTAACTCTGTCAGGCTCCGTTATGATTGCATCCACAAGTGAGCCGAAAGCGAATATCTTCTCTTTATCCCCGAACTGAAGCCGGGGATAAAGGAGATTCTTAAGTTCCGTAAGGTCCGAATTGCTTACCTCGTTACGGTTGTAGTAGCTGTCAGGATTCATTTTGCCTTAATTTCGTCAATGTACTTCAAGTTGTCGGACTTGATATAGTCAGGATTCTGGCGGTTGGCTGATTTTTCCGCGTATGAAATCTGCTTCTTGAATACTTTTTCAAGTTCCTCCTGTGACAGATACTGTCCTTCACCAACCCACCAGTAGTTGAACAGATCAGCGTAACCCTTTGGATTCAACACCTCCACAATCTTTTTAACCTTTACCTTGTTAGCCGGTGATGATACGCTTACTGCAGATACGGAAAACAGACTCTCCACATTGCTCTGTTTGCTTTTAAGCTCTTCTTCCTGTCTCTTCCTTTCTTCTTCGGCCTTTCTTTCAGCTTCTTTTCTTTCCCGCTCCTGCTGCTCTTTTCTCTTCATTTCTTCCTCACGTGCTGCTGCGGCTTCCGCATCCACCTGCTTCTGCTTCTCAATTGCCAGAAGCTCATTGTACTTTGATGGAAGAATCTGCATGATGGAATCTTTCTGACCTTGTACGTCAAACTCGTACTGCTGCATCATCGCATACCCCTTTTCGATTGCTTTCTTCTGAATGGCCTTGATTTCTTCCATGACAAGGGAAGACGGAAGCATTACTCCGAATGTGTATCCGGCAATTTCCTTCACAGGGAACTTGCAGTCGAAAGAATCAATCTGTGCGGAAACTTCGTCAAAATTCAAGTAGGTAAGTGAGGAATTGAGCGATATAAGACGGTTAATAGCCTGATTGGTGCGCTGGTTGAAGAATCCGAATATTTCCTTCTCGCACGCTTCAAGATATGAAGTCTTGTCCCTCTCAATCTGGGCCATCCTTTCGGCTTCCCTTCTTCTTCTTTCCTCTTCCTCGTATTTCTTTCTTGCGTACTGGTCACGCAGCTTCTGTGCCTTGTTGGCCGGTGTTCCGGCAACCTTCGGATCTATCATCGTTTCGAGCTGGGTGAATCCGGAACGTATCTGATCGAAGAGCTGTGTTACAGGTTTTCGTCTGTCATTCATTGCAGTAATAGTAACCCTTGATTTCTTGATATAGTCCTCAAGTTGTTTGTCTATATCATCATTCATACCGCCTTCTGCAATAGACAGAAGTTTTTTACCGTATTCCACGCACGCCTGGCAGGAAACCTGATTCCTTTCTATAGCGTCAGGTGCGATTCTTGCAACTTCTACTATATCATTCTGCTGCTTGATAATTTGATTTTCCATATAGATTTATTTTTTTGTTAAACATTAGAACGGATCATCAGGGCTCGATGATTTATCAATCGTAACACCCTTAGCCATATCGTTTACCGGAGGACCGAAAGGACGTTCATTCTCTGATGGTACTGAATCTGTCTGAACTCCGTATATATCTTCCGTCTTTTCAGGTTCCGGATCATCAGACTGCAATACCGTGCTCTTTCCGACCTTAATCTTGGGATAAGTCTTGAAAGCGTGCTTGATTGTCTTGGCAATCAGGAAACCGGTATCTATATTTCCGTCATTCGAAGTGTAAAGCTCATTAGCCTTATATTCGTATTTCCTTTCCCTCTCATTCCATTTTTTGTTTGCTTTGGAAGAGTAACCCTTAAGACGTTCAATCTCTTCTTCAAGGAGCCAGGAATAATCTACGGAACGGTCACTACGTACTATGCGGATGAAGCATCCTATTACCTGATGCCCCTTGTGCGGAAGGTTGCACTTGTACTCAACGCTTTTCTTCTCTCCGCTGACCGAGCAGGAAAATTCGTCATTGTCATATACAACGATCGGATTGTCGGCATATAGAATCTGACCGGCAGACGCGCGTATGACAAGTTCACCGTAACCGGAAATCTTCAGGTTGCATCGTGTCTCGTAGACGTCCTTACCGTCAGAATCCTTTCCGATATTCACATTTCGCGGAATCAGGTATGCAGTTGCCTGTGCTCCGGGTTCTACTGACAGATTATACACAGACAAGTCGATGATGCTGGTATAAATCGAAAATGCCGTGCACTTTTTAAGGTAGATGCTTTCTGAGATAATCTTCTGAAAGTTCTGTCTTTCCCGTTCGAAGAAAGCTTCACCGCCTTCTCCGTGCATCAGGTTGTACACCTCCACGACTTTTTCCATTACCGCTTCGCAATCCAGAATGTTCTCTGCATTGTACTCCTGGAATTCACTTAATTTCAATGCTACGTTACTCATTTGATTTAATTTTTTGGTTTAGATAGTTCCTTAACTGGTTTTGCTGTGATTCGTCAAGAATCAGAATCTTTTCATTGAGGTAGGAATTATTTTCCTCCGGTCTCTGAACAATTACAAGATCTCCTTTTGAGGAGCTTCCGAAAAGCAGAATTGTTTTTTCTTTTTCTTCCATAAGACTGAATTTTGGTTATAAAAAAAGCCTGTCAGGTAAATCCTGACAAGCTGAAATTTCTAAGGGGAATATAAAGGGGATAATAATATACACTCATATATATTATATATCATTATCTGTAGCAATTGCTAGCATTTGCTACGTTTGCTAAAACTATTTCTTAACTTAGTGTAAATCAGATGATTATTTTAATTTCAATCTGAATTTTCTTATTTAAGCTTTAATAGAATTCTATCAATTGAAAGCAACTTCTAGCAAATCTGGCAAAAGCTTGCAAATGGTAGCAATTGCTAGCATTTGCTAAGTATTTTTGGCGAAAGTGTACAGCAAACCCATTTAGCGGACGCATTAAAAAAAATAATCCGCTATTGATTTCTCTCTGTCATTTTTTAATGAGCGCGTATTTACTAGCTCGCAGACACTATCTTTTGCCGTCATCTTGCGGGACGTCTTGCGGGACGTCTTGCACGGTGTGTTTGCCATCTTTTCCACGGTGCACACTGCTTTCGCAGCCGCCGCCTGACATACTCAGACACGCATCAACCGTAACGCATTCCCAACGCATTCCCAACGCATACGACAATCAAGTGCCCTGGCGTATTCATACGTAATTCATAAAAAAATGCTTTCGATGTGGCTGATACAGGACTCGAACCCGTTCACCTTTCGGTGGACCCCTTCGGAAAATCAGCCTACCTCCGCTGCCTTGGATTGGCTACGCTTATAGGGTGTACGGCTCCCTTGGTTTAGTTTTTAATAATAAAAAAGCTTTAGAAAGCCCGAAGAGAATCGAACTCTTATCTACGGAAAAACCGTTATTCTACCATTGAAATACAGGCTCTGCCGATAGTTGTGTTACCAATAAACATAAAACGGAATTAATTATTCTCACGAACGTGGACCGTCACGGGCTTGAACCGTGGACCTTCAGATTATGAGTCTGCTGCTCTGACCGACTGAGCTAACGGTCCGGTATTGAAATACATTCAGGCCTTCACAGGAGTGAATGTATCAAACCAAAACTAAATCTAATATGAAAATGAACAATCGTCCCCTTCGAAGGCTTAAACCTTTCACGGATTTCTCCGGTGGAATCTTACCACAAGGGGTGCCGCAAGCGTTACCTTGTCTTTAAGGGACATACCCAGCCATTTTTTATAATCTAAAGCAAATTGGACTTGTTAATGTACCAAAAAGCCCGGATGCCATTACCGCGTTTCCGCTAAGCAACATTTCTTTATTGGTACACATTTTTATGTCAAGAATGTCAAAGACCGTTTTTTATAGTCACCGGTCCGGGAATCGAACCCGGATCTGAAGTTTAGGAAACTTCCGTTCTATCCGTTGAACTAACAGGCGTCTGTTCTTGGCCGTCCTGCTCTTGCACGTTCTATTGATGCGTGCTTAAGAACGTCCCATGCGTTGCAGAATAGCTTGGCATTCTGCTTTTCGCTCTTCTTGGTGTATCTTATCTTGCCTGAATCAAGAAGCATCGAAAGCCTTTTCATTCCTCCTACAATGGATGCGGATTCGCGAAGGCCGAAAGTCTTGTCATTCATGGCAAGGAATATTGCTGTCTCATTGAGCATCGTAAAATGATTTATTGTTAAGGTATTCTCTGGCAATCTCCGCGTTTCCGGCATCATGGCCGATTTTGCAGCGTATTGATTCAAGTGCGCTGTCGCTGATTCCTTCTACTATCTCGGATGAATAGTCCTTGTGGTTGGACAGGATAAATACTGATAATGCCGCTACAACCAGTATCAGGCATGATTTAGAAATTCTGTTCATCATATTATTCAGTTTTTAATGGTATTGCAGTGATGGTTATCTTAGATTCCTTTCTGTTCAGGGATACCTTGTATTTCATTACACGTGGGTTTACTCTCCTGAATGAACATTCGTATGCAAGATTCTTTGCAGACAGACATTTGTTCGGGGGAAGCGTCCAGCTCATTGATGTTCCAGGCTCTATTTTTTTAATATCTTCTACTGTTACTCTATCCATTTTTTTATAGTTTACTGATGCAAACAGAAAAGAAATTGCTATCTTTGTGTTAAGAGATTGTGTAAGTGTCTACTATGTAGCCGCTTCTTTTTTATTTGCATCTTGTTACCTACCTACTTTCTTACTTGGTGCAAATGTAATAGATATTCTATTATAAACAATAGATAATCTATTGAAAGATTGTTTTATTAACATTTATTTTCTTTTTTGTATGGGTTTGTTAGAACGGGCTAAAGAATTTATTGCTGCTAAATCGCTAACTCCGAAGCAGTTTGAACAGATTGTAGGACTTAGCAACGGTGCTTTTTCAAAACTTAGTGATAGTACAAGAAGAAGTACAGTTGATAGAATATCTAATGCTTTTCCTGAATTAAATGTGTCTTGGCTTATTAATGGAGAGGGAGATATGTTAAATAAGAATGTATCTGATACATCTATAGGCAAAAATAAAAACGAGAAAAATGATACTCGCCCACGTATACCATACGATGCTGCTGCCGGAACTTTGACTGAGACAATAGAAGGAGTAACAGAATATCAGTGTGAAGAAGTCCCGGTTATCAGTGCCTTCCCTCATTATGACTTTACGATTAGAGTAGTAGGAAGAAGCATGGAGCCTGAATACTTTGCCGGTGATGAAGTTGCTTGCCTTAAAGTAAATGAAAAGCGGTTCCTTCAATGGGGTAGGGTGCACGTGCTTGACACAACCCAGGGAGTAGTAATTAAGAGAATATATGATAATGGAGACTGCATAACATGCCGTTCGTACAATCCGGAGTTTCCGGACTTCTCAATCCCTAAAGAGGATATTCGTTCTTATAATTTAGTTGTCGGTAGCTTGAGGTTGTGATATGACTTACTATAAGAGATTTGACGGTATGTTAACAGCTGATGAATATGTAAAATATGCGAAAGAAAATCAGCCGTGTGTAAGAACGTCAAGAGGATGGTATGACGTTTATAATGTGTGCGATGATTCAATTGTCAACATTGGAAGAGCCGTAATAGATGAAGGTTATACTTCGTTCGGTAAATGGTCAGACAGATTAAAAAAATATCTACTTAAAATAAACAATCAATTCACGAATGAAAACATGAATGAAATATCTGTAGAGGTATGGGATTGCTATTTTGAGGAGAAAAAAGGTAGTAAATTGAAGATAAGTGAAATAGCAAAAAAGAAAAGAAATTTGTTTCTAAGAATTGTCCAAAGTAAGGCATTGATTTATCTTTCAATATCCTTAATAGTAATTTCACAGCTATTTCTTTCACTTTATAATAAAGTGGACAAGGATAATTTACACGTTATGGTTCCTATGCTTCAATTACTTCTTACCCCTATGTTTTACGTATCGCTAACAAAAGATATGAAAATAAGATACTACTTGATTCCTTTGATAATGATTGCAATAAATATCATATATCTTTTTATAACTTATTTTTTCATATCATATATTCCTCACTTAAAGTTCTTGTTCATTTTGAGTTCTACATTACTTGTACTTTCATCTATTATTTTGGCTTTTAACAATGAGGACTTTATATATAAGAAAATAAATAATTAATAAAAAAGTACCTTTTTAAAAACAGAAAAACAATCATAACCAATTAATACACAAAAAGTTAAACGGTGTCCGATTAATACATTCGTAATGAGTAAGTCGCGGGTTCGAGTCCCGCTTTCGGCTCCGACTATAGCCTAGACATCCAGCATTTTATAGCTTGATTTCTAGGCTTTTTTGTTTATTAATCATCAAAAAAGAAAATATGGGTTTTTTTGATATTTTCAAAAGAAAAGAGCTCGATTTGATACAAACTCTTCAGAAGGATTTGGAATGTGAAAGACAAAAGTCATGTGAATTTGAGAAGAAATGTGAAAGTTTGTCTAGATTTAGTGAGATAGCGGATTTGGACAAAGAAAAAAATAATATATTGGCTCAAATAGCGTGTGAAAAGGCTTCGTTTCAAGAAGAAAAGAAGAACTTAATATTGCAAATAGAGAATCTTAAAATTGAATCAGATGGGCTTACAGAAAGTATTAAAGAAAAGCGTAATCAGATAGTAGAACTTGATGAGAGTATCCTTCTTCAAGACTTTGGAATGTATTCTCCTATATATGATTTTGCGACTTCTGATGAGTATAAAGATAGATTGGATGCTATTAGAACAGAACAGAAGAATATGATATTAAATAAAACGGCGGCGACTTGTTCTCGAGTTTGGACTGTAGATGGTAGCACAGTACAAGGTCGAGTTATGACGAATCAAAATATAAAGCAGATTCTAAGGTGCTTTAATGATGAATGTGATATGTTGATAAGTAAGGTAAAATTCAACAATGTTACTGCATATACGGATAAAATAATAAAGTCATTTGATGCTTTGAATCGTATGAATTCAAAAAATGCTGTCTCTTTATCTACCACATACCTTAACCTTAAAATTGAAGAACTTCAACTTGCATACGAGTACGCTGTCAAAAAGCAGCAGGAAAAAGATGAACAAAGGCGCATAAGAGAACAGATGCGAGAGGAAGCTAAACTTCAAAAAGAACTTGAAGAAGCACGAAAGGATATAGAAAAAGAACAGAAGCACTATTCAAATGCATTATCTAAAATAAATGAACAACTTGAAAAATGTGATGATGTGGAGAAAGATGTTCTTCTGGAAAAGAAAGCCGAAATTGAAAGTCATCTTTCTTCATTGGATAAAGCAATGGAAGACATTGACTATAGACAGGCTAACAAAAGAGCCGGCTATGTATATATCATCTCAAATATTGGTTCATTTGGTGAGAATGTCTATAAGATAGGTATGACAAGAAGACTTGATCCGATGGAAAGAGTTGATGAGCTTGGTGATGCATCTGTACCGTTCAAATTTGATGTGCATGCTCTTATCTTTTCTGATGATGCTCCAGCTCTTGAAACAGCACTTCACCATGCTTTTGAAAACAAAAAGGTTAACATGATCAATGGAAGAAGGGAGTTCTTTAATGTTACTCTGGATGAAATTGAAGAAGTGGTAAAAGCAAACTATGATAAAACAGTTGAGTTTGTAAAGGTTCCTGAAGCTGAGCAATACAGAGAAACTCAGAAGATACTCGATCAAATAAATAGACTGCAGTCATGAAATAGTAATTTTTATTTGAAAAATAAGCCATAAAAAACTCCCTTGCGTTTGTTTGAAAACGCAAGGGAGTTTCATTTGAAACGCAAGTGCATTCGAAGTAAAAGGCACTTGCGTTTTATTGTAAACGTCAAAGCGTTTTGGAGTAATCGCAAAGACGTTTTGAAAAAGGCATTCATGGAGCCTGAAAAGCCTACAGTTTCTGGTCTGAAATAAGTCGGGCGATGCGTGTCTTGCTCTGCGCGCCTTTGGTGAGCAGGTACACATGCTTGTAGGCATCGCGGTTCAGTTCGGTAGGCGAACCGTTGATGAGGATGATGTTCCGGTCGTTGGCAAACTTCAGGATACCGTTCACGTTGTTCGGATGGAGCTTACCGATTTCGTCCATCATACAGTGCAGCTTGAAGTCCTTGAACTTGCGCGAAGCCCCTTCCTTGAACACGTTCAGCAACATGATGTTGATCATGGCTTTCACCAGGATGTCCGTACCTTCCGAACCCACGTTCGACAGCTTCTCTACGAAGCCCGTGTCGTTGTTGTTCTCGATGATGCGGAAACGCAGCTCGAATGAGTCGTACAGGCGGATGCTGTCGTAGCGGTAGGCGTGAATCTCCTTGATGAAGTCGCGGAGCAGGGCGATGGCCTCCTGCTTTACCAGCTGCTCGTTTTCCGACGAGAAGAGGTTGGTGCCCGGCGTGAGGTCATAGGCATGCTCGTTGTAGTACTTCTGGATGGCACGCAGACAGTTTACCACACGGTTGCTGCTTTCTTCCACCTTCATTTCGATGCACTGGATAACGCCCACGAAGTTGCACGTCTGGAATCCCTTGTTCACCTGACCGATGAGGTCCTGAATATCGTCTTCCGAAGCCGTGAGCATTGAGGTATCCATGCTGATGCGCTTGAAGATGTCGGAGTGCTCGTTGTTGATGCGGCGGACGAATTCGCTGATTTTGTTCTCTTCCACAAAGTCGTGCAGTTCCTCGGCAAAGCGGATGTACTCCCAGTCCTCGGTAAACTTGGTCTTGAACTTGAAGGTATTCTCCTCGTCGAAGTGGCCGGTAAAGAGATTCACCTCCTTGCGCAGACGGTTTTGCAGCGTCATGTACTGGCTGTCCGTGCGGCCCAGTTCGTCAATCAGTTCCAGGCAGGTGCGCGGCGTGTGGATTTCCAGCGTGACGGGGTTCTCGGGATTGAAAATATCCCGATGCGGCTTGTACCAGTCGTAGGCCGAAATCTTGCTGTACGCCTCCAGGTTGGCCTGAAGCTGTGTCACTTCCTTCTCTGCCTGCTGCAGTTCCTTGTTCAGGGCATCAATCTGCTCCTGCAAACCCGAGGTTTCCCGTCGCAGGTTGTCCTTTTCCTGACTGAGCTGGCGTTTCTGCTCCTCCTGTTCACGCTTCCATTCCGGAATGTGGTCGATGAGGTCGCGCTTGTCCTTCTGGTACTCGATGAGCAGGGTGGCGTGCTCCTTGATGAACTGCAGTTCCCGGTCGATATCGCGCAACTGACTGCTAATCTGTTGCAGACGTTCGGTGTCGGCCCCCTGCGAGTGCAGTTCCTGCTTCATCTGGCGCTCGTATTCGGCTTTCTCCGTGGCGATGCGCTGCTGTTCTTCCTTATCCTCCAGGCGGATGCTGCCGGCCTGTGTATCCTTCTCGTGCGCGATGTCCTGCTGCACTCGGTTCCATTCCTGCTTCAGCTGGTTCAGTTTCTCGCTCTTTTCGCGGTTCAGGTTGTTCAGTTTGCCGTCAATTTCCTTCAGTTCTGCAGCGATGCGTTGCTTTTCCTCTTCCTGTTTCCGGAGTTTGGCAGCACGTTCGGCTTCCGCCTTCTTCTTCCAGTCGTCCAGGTCGAGCATATCCTTCTGGTATTGCTGTTCCAGTTTTTCCAGTTCGTATTCTTGTACGGCTATCACGTCTTTCTGTTCCTTGATGCGCGGCTGGTATTTGGCTTTCAGCTGCTCTTCCAGGGTCTCTTTCTCCTGTTGCAGACGGAGGGTTTCAGCCTGGATTTCAACCAGTCGCTTGATGCCCTTGTCATGTTCCGCCTGATAGTCATCGATGGAGCGGATGTGGCGCTCGATGTCCTGCAGGGAGATGGAGATGCCGTAGAACGACGTACCCTCGTCTACAATCTTCGGCGAGAGGTTGGTCTGCCAGAGGATGGACTCGTCGCACAGCTTACCGATGTTCTCTTCCCATCCCTTTTTGTGCTCCTTAAGCCAGCCTTGCAGGGTGCTCTTACTGTTTTTTAGGAAGGTCTCCAGTTCGTCCATACGCGGACGGAGTTGCAAGTGCTCGGCCTGCAACTGCATCAGTGCCTCGTCTTTCTCCTTCAGTCCCTTCTGCAACTCTTCTTCCCATTTCAGGGTAAGTTCCTTGATGATGAGCTGGGCGTTGTTGATGCGGTTCTTCTTGCTCATGTGCAGACCGGTGTACGACTGGATGCGGTGTTTCAGTTCCTCCTGTTCGGCTTCGAAGAAGGTCTCCTTGCGACACAGCTGCATCTGGTAGTCGAGGGCAGTCAGTTCGTTCTGCTTGCTGCTGCGCTCCGGATGCAGTTGCTGCGAGAGCTGTTCGTATTCCTGATAAAGCGTTTCGGTAGCCGCTTCGTGCTGACGGCGAGCTTCTTCGATGCGGGCATTGAACGTGTTGTTCAGTCCCTCAAGCTGCCTGATTTTGGCCTCGTGGATGCGGTTCCACTGCTCGTCGAGGCTCTGGATGAGCGACTTGTACTTGGTAGAGATTTCCGTGTAGTGCGAAGTAAGGATGCGCTGCTCTTCCTGCAATCCCTGCTGCTTGTTCTTCCACTCCTCCTTGCGGGCCGAACGCTCCATGATTTCTTCTATCTGGCGGCGGGCATATTCCTTTTCTTTCTGCTGTGCTTTTTGTAGTTCGTTGTTCAGGATGGCCAGTGCTTCCTGCATCTTGTCGCAGCGCTGGCGCGACTGTTCCTGTAACTCCTGACGATGATTCAGGAGGGCGGTACGTGCCTTCTCGGCCTGGTACTTCTGTTCCTCGGCCTTGGGCAACTGGCTTTCGGTAAGGCGGTAGGTGGCGGCCAGTTCGCGGCAACCCTGCACCAGGGCAGTCTGCTGACGTGACACCTGTGCCGAGAGGGAGGTGATTTCTTTGGCCTGTTTCTGCGTTTCGCGTTTCTGGAACTCTTCGATGTCGCGCAGTCGGGTTTCGAAGTTCTTCAGGTGCTCCTTGTAGGTATTCAGGTCGATGGCGGTCTCGTCTTCGTTGATGGACGAGATGATGGTCTTCTTGATGAACTCCGCATCGAGCTTTGAGTTGAGGAGCACGTTCTGTATGGTACGCGGAATGTTCTGGTACTGCTTGCTCTCCATGAGCGAGTAGCGGCTCATTTCGGGGCCTGCCCCGTTGCCGTAGAGTATGTTACGGTATTCGTCGTAGGTATAGATGATGCGCGAGTAGTCCACTCCGTACTGGTCGAGGGCGGCACGGATACGGTCGTTGCCGCTGTAGGCTGTGCGGTTCTCGTCGACAAAGAACTCCATGCGGTAGGGCGAGTCGATGAAACGGTAGCACACGCGGCCCATCGACTTGAAGCTCAGGATGCAGAACGCTCCTTGTTCGGTGGTTACCTCGTAGATGATGTAGGAGTTGGAGTAGGGGAAGTAATATTCCGTGTAGCTTTGCTTCTCTACGGGGATACCCAGCTTCTGGGTGTCGGCGTTGTAGAAAAACAGGATGGCGCGCAGCACGGTACTTTTTCCCACTCCCTGTGTGCCGATGAAGTGCACATTCCCGTCCAGGTAAATGTCGTCGGCATAGGGAATGTTGGCGCTGTTGATAAAGATGATTCTATTCAGATTTCTCATTGTCTTCCGTTTCAGTGTCGTCGTAAATTTGGATACTTTCAATCAGGCGTTCCAGGTAGTGCCAGGAACTCATCACCTTGTAGGTGTTGGTCTTCTCGTTCTCCAGTTCCAGGAATGACTCCTTGGTGAGCTGGCGAATCAGGTTGTCGAGCACGTCCTTGCGCACGTCCTTGTCGGAGAAATGCTTGCGCAGCCCGTCGAGCTTGTTTTGCAGCATCACGTTGATGTTGGCCTCCACCAGAATCTGTTCGGGCTGGAAGCGGAAACCTGCACCGAAAGTTTCGTCGTAGGTCTTGAACAGGTCGAGCACGTCAATCCAGTAGTAGGCACGCATGATTTTCTGCTCCAGTGTGGTACGCGGTTCCACGCGCGAGAAGTAAAAGTATTCGTTGCCCCGTTCCAGGGTGTAGCCGATTTGGGCGAAGTAGACCGAGAGCGCTTCAAAATGGTCATCTATCTGGTCGTACATGTCGCGCACGGCTTCGTTGCAGCTGTTCGAACTGATGAACTGTCCCTTCTGGAGACAGTCGAACAAGGCTGCAGTATTGTCAGGTATATGTATGTTCAGTTCCATAAGTCAAATGTATAGGGATGAATGGGTTACGAGTTAGCCGGATACACCTTGGCATATTCGTACTGGTGATACAGGCCAAATTCCTCGCTGATGCGGAGACGGTTTTCGTAGAGCGACACCATCTGGCAGAACAAGGTGGTGCGTTCCTGCTCGTCCACTTCGCGGGCGAAAGTGTAGTGCATCAGGTAGTGGAAGAGGTCTTCTTCCGGAGCCGACGCATCGTTCCAGCGGGCCTGTGCCTGCGCCTGGATGTAGTCGCTCAGGGTTTCTTCCAGGTCGATGACCTCCTGGTACATGGCCTGCGATTCCATGTCCTCCTCGCTGAAGGCACCCGCCTCGTTGCTGCGGATAATCTCGCGGTACTGCAGGTTGCGCAGCACTTTCAGGATGACCGGACGTGCCTCGTCGGTACTCAGGTAGGGCAGTGACAGCTTGAACGAAGACGGCACGCTGCCTTCCACCAGTACGGAATGTTCCCTTTCGAGCACTTCCGAAAGGTTGCTTCGCGAACGCAGTTCAAACTGGTCTTGCAGGTACTTCACCTTCCGGATTTTCTCTACAAGAATCACCTGGCTCTTAATTTGGTTCAGGTAGTTGATGATGTCTTGCTGGGCGCGGATGAGGCTGTGGGCCGAGAGCTGGAGTTCGCTACGCAGTTCCAGCAGGATGCGGTTCAGTTCCTCGTCGGTAGCCTGCTGGAAAAACCGCCGTTCCTCGTGCAGGATGAGGTTTTCGGTGGTATCAATCAGCTGCTGGATGTGAATCCGCTTCTTGTCCAGGTTTTCCAGTTTGGCAATCTTTATCTGGTAAGTCGGTTCGTGCTTGAACGCATTGTCGATGCTGCTTTGCAGGTTCATGATGTTGCGGATGGTGGTACGTGCAATCTTCTGGAAGGTAATCTTGATGTTGCGCACATAGCTCTCCTTGCGCGAGGCAATCTGCTCCTTCTCGTAGTAGTCCATCAGTTCGTGCAGGAAGGCAATGTTCTCGTCGATGATGGCCGTGTTGATTTCCTCGTTCGCTTCGAGGAGCAGTTCGAAAAAGTCGAGGAAGCGGGCATCCAGTTCCACGAAGTTGCCGTTCTGGCGGATGACTTCTTTCTCTATGAGCAGTTTTAACCGGTTTTCATCGTCCTTGAGCAGTGCCAGTGCGTCGGAATAGCGGAAACTCAGCGTCTTTCGTTTCTCGAACATTTCCGTGAGCAGTCCCCTGGCCGCCGCAATGGTATTGATAATTTCGTGAATCGATCGGAATATATACATAGTCTAGTTGAAAATTCGGGCAAAGTTATAATTTGCCCGCCAATTTTCCTAATGTTCCGAAGCGGTGATGATAGAAAAAAGTAAGAAATGGCAAATAAGAAAATCAGTTCTTCTTGAATAGGAGTTTTTCATTAATTCAGGTGTTTGATATTATAATCAAAAACAAATCACTAATTTTGCATCATGTACAAAAATTATATCAACGAAATATTGACTCCCAAAATAACTGAGCCGACAAAAGTCATAGACCTTTTTGCCGGTTGCGGTGGCTTGTCATTAGGTTTCGAAGCAGCAGGATATGAAACTATCGGATACGAATTAGATGAAGCAGCCGTCAATACCTATAATCGGAATTTAAAAGGGAGATGCCACTTGCAGAAGCTAGAAGTCGGTTTTGAATACCCACAAGCTGATATTGTAATCGGAGGTCCTCCATGCCAGCCATTTAGTGTTTTTGGTAATCAAAAAGGAATGGAAGATGCCAGAGACGGATTTCCAATTTTTATCGATGCAATCCAGCGGATACAACCTAAAGTATTTTTGTTCGAAAATGTAAGAAACCTTGCCTATTCTCACAGATGGTATTTTGATTTAATCAAGGATGCTTTAGGGAAACTGGGGTATATCATCGAATTCAAATGTCTAAATGCAGTACATTATGGTGTACCACAAAATCGGGAGAGAATGATTGTAGTAGGACACAAATCATCTTTTCATTATCCCGCAATACATAAAAATAAAGTTACGGTGGGAGAAGCTATCGGCGACCTGATTGATACGATTCAGGACGAAAGCAAGATTCTGACTCCTCGTCAAGATGAATACATAGCTGTATATGAAAAAAAATCAGCTTGTGTAAATCCCCGAGATTTGTATCCCGACAAACCTGCACGAACGCTGACTTGCCGTAATTTGGCCGGTTGTACAAGTGACATGCAAAGAGTAAGGTTGAAAGACGGCAGAAGACGAAGACTGGTTGTGCGGGAAGCGGCCAGGCTTCAAAGTTTTCCGGATTGGTTCGAGTTTGAAGGTACAGAAATTAAGCAATTCAACCAAATAGGGAATGCCGTACCGCCATTATTGGCATACCAACTGGCATTGCAGATAAAAGAAACATATTCTTTACCAGCAAAAAGTAAAGAAGAAATCAAAAACAAGACAATTCCTTTATCATTATTCGACTCAATATGAAGATAAAATTGAAAGAAAACAAGACTGAAGAGGTCGGAGTATTAATTTTTTCGATGCTGGACATTTTGGGAAAAGTCGGAATACCTTTAAATGGAACCGCAAGAAGGCTCGAAAGAATGGCCATGGCTTGTCTTGCGGTTGGTGATATAAGAACCAATTTTCAGGAGGCCAAATCTGCTGATGACGATTTTTTCTTGACATCACGAGAAATTATTGCTTATGAAAATGAGAACTATGGCGAGCATATATCTTCTGGTTCATATGATGACATTCGGCGCAAAGACTTAGAGTTGCCCGTTCAGGCTGAAGTGGTTGTCAAATCGTCTTCATTCGATACACAAGCGACCAATAATCCGAAGCGGGCTTATGCTTTGCATCCTTTGTTTGCTGATTTGGTTAAACATTACAATATGCCACAATGGGAGGAGAAATTAGAATCCTACTTAAATAAAATACAACTTTTTAAAGAAGAACTGGAGAGAAAGAGAGAACTCGAAAAGATTCCAGTAAGATTACCTTCTGGCATAGACCTCCAACTCTCTGTAGGAGAACATAATGTGCTTCAAAAATCAATTGTGGAAGATTTTCTGCCAAGATTCGGAATGGGAGCTGAAGTGCTGTATATAGGTGATACTTCCGACAAGTTTCTTTACATGAACCAAGATATGCTGAAACAAATCGGCTTCTTTACGTTAGAGCATGAAGAATTGCCAGATGTTGTAGCCTATTGCAAGGATAAGAATCTATTATTCCTGATAGAAGCTGTACATAGTACAGGACCCATGAGTGAAATACGTGTTCGGAAATTAAAGAAGCAACTGGAAAAATGTACAGCCGTTCCTATTTTTGTTACAGCATTTTTAGGTAAGAAGAGTTTCAGACGTTGGGCAATGGAAATTGCCTGGGAATCGGAAGTTTGGATAGCAGACAATCCTGAACACATGATTCACTTTAATGGATACAAATTCTTGGAAATTCATAAATAATTTATTTTTTTCTCCTTTTCTAAAATAGTATTACTCTTCGCTCACAGCAGCAAACACGGGGCGGAGCTGCTGGCTTTCGGTTTCGAAGCCGTACCAGTAGCAGCGGCCTTCTTCGGGAGCAGGAAGCTTGCACAGGCGGAGGTCGTCGCGGTACGTACCCGTGCACACTGTCCACGCTTCGGGCGGAGTGACGTGCTTTGTGCGTACCCGTTCGGCTGGCTCCTTCTTGAGTGACATGCCAGCTTCAATCCAGGCCCGGCTCATGGCGGTCAGGAAAAGAGGATAGTGCTCCTTGCAAAAATGGTAGAGCAGGATACCCCGTCGTTCCAGTCCCATGGGCTGGTCGATGACCCCGATTTGAATCAGGTGATCCAGGAAACGTGTCAGAAAGTCGGGCTCTTCCACAATCAGGCGGCGGGTGATTTCCTGCCAGGCCGGTGCGTTGTAGAATCCGTCGAGCAGACGTGATAGCTGGCGGGCTGTCTGTAACTCGTCGGGGGTGATTTCACGGGTTTGGAGCACTTCGTAGGGTGGAAGAGGAGAATAGCAGATGCCCAGTTCCTCGGCCCGGCGCCGCATCTCCGTGCCCGGCAGCAGTTTCAGGGATTCCAGCTGGATTTCTCCCGCACGGTATTCGGCCAGCGTGCGTACATCGTCGAAAATCTGTGAAAGGTGATACAGCGGCAGTCCTGCAATCAAGTCGGCGTGCGTTTCCATGTTGTCCAGCGCGCAGAGGTAACGCAGTCCCTCCAGTGCATCGGCCAGTTTGCCGGCTCTCCGGCTGACGGTAAGCACTTCTTCGTGCAGGCTCTGGATGCCTGCTTCCAGGTGAAGCAGTCCCTTAGGCATGGAAGCAAGTTCCTGTTTCAGTTCCTCCGAAAGCAAGGCCGGATGAATTTCCAGGTGGAAACGCATGTCGGGGAACTCGCGGAAGAGGTCGAACAGGGCTTTGGCCCGGTGGCTCTGGTAGTTGAATGTACGGTCGAGCACCCGGATGTTACGGATACCTTTCTCGTGAATCAGTCGGACACGTTCGCGGATTGCCTCGACAGAAAGCGTACGGACCGGCTTTTCTCCTCCGCTTACGCAGAATGCGCAGGTGTTGAAACAGCCGCGGGTAGTTTCCAGTTGCACGAACGGCTTGCTCCAGTTGAAGAACGGACTTTGTTCGGGATTCACCAGCTTATCGAAAGCCATTACACGCGAAAGTCCGTTGTCATGATATTGTCCTTCCGTATCCAGGAAGCAGAGTCCCGTGATGCGAGTCCATTCCTTCGGCTGCTGCCAGCAGGCGAGCCATTGCGGAAAAGTCTCTTCACCTTCTCCACGGAACACGCAGCCTACAAAGCGGTTGGTGCGCAGGAAGTCTTCGTTGTGTCCCAGGAACTCCGGACCGCCCAGTGCCACCACGCAACGGGGCAGCATGGCTTTTACCCGACTGATGACGTGCATGAGCACTTCGTGGTTGAACAACCAGCAGGTAGCCGCCAGAATATCCGGTGCCTGACGTACGACTTCTCCGGCTGTCATGCCCGGATTTTCGTTGATAGTGGCCGACACCACTCCCCATTCCAGGGACGGGTCGTGCATGACTTGTGCGTGCAAGGCCGGAAGGGCCAGCGAGGCGTGAGCGTACGAACTGTTCAGGTCGAGCCAGAGAATTTTCATGAGTAAACGGGAATCAAGTGATGAATGAATAGGACAAAGTAAAAGGATTTGCAAGCCGATGGGAAACCGGACTGCAAATCCTTTATGGTGACGGGACTCTTCCTTTACGGAAAATGCCCGGAACTATTTTTTAGATTACGTACTGTGAACTGATAGATTCGTTCGACATCACGCGGCGGATAGTTTCAGCAAACATGTCGGCGATAGACAACTGTTTTACCTTAGCGCAGCGCTGTGAGTAAGGAATACTGTCAGTGAATACCATTTCTTCCAACTGAGAGTTCTGTACACGTTCAGAAGCCGGTCCAGACATTACACAGTGAGAAGCGATAGCGCGTACAGAGCGTGCACCTGCTTCCTTCATGATGTCGGCAGCCTTGGTAATGGTACCAGCTGTATCTACCATGTCGTCAATCAGAATTACGTTCTTGTCTTTTACGTCACCGATAATCTGCATGGAAGCTACCACGTTTGCTTTTTCGCGTGTCTTGTGGCACAATACCAAAGGCACATCCAGGTATTTAGCGTATGTGCTGGCACGTTTTGAACCACCCACGTCAGGAGTAGCGATTACCAGGTTCTCCAGGTTCAGTGACTGAATGTAAGGAGCAAAGATGGTAGACGCATACAAGTGGTCAACCGGAATATCAAAGAATCCCTGAATCTGGTCAGCGTGAAGGTCCATGGTAATCAGACGGTCGATACCTGCTACGCTCAGCAAGTCGGCTACCAGTTTCGCACCGATAGACACACGCGGTTTGTCCTTGCGGTCCTGGCGAGCCCATCCGAAGTAAGGAACTACGGCAATGATACTCTTGGCTGATGCACGCTTGGCAGCGTCAATCATCAGGAGGAGTTCCATCAGGTTGTCTGAGTTAGGGAAAGTGGACTGTACCAGGAATACATGCTGTCCACGGATTGATTCTTCATAGGAAACTGCAAATTCGCCGTCTGCGAAATGAGTAATGTTCATGTTACCAAGTTCACAGCCCAGGCTGTTACAGATTTTTTCTGCAAGGTATCTCGAGTTTGTTCCAGAGAATACCTTAAAAGGTGATGTTGCGCTCATTGTAAAAATAGATAATATTGCCTTATTTTCTGCAAAAGTACGCCATTTCTTTAAGCCGGACAAACGTTTCCGGCAGAATTTTAGCGAATGACTCAGTCGGCCAGTCGCTTCAATTTTCTGAAATGAGCGATAAGTTCTTGATAATTGTAGTCTGAAGCGGGGTCAAACTTGTTCCACAGTCCTCCTAAGATAGCGCCCCCCCCGAAACCGAAATCCTTTACCTGAAGCAGGTTGTTCTCGTCTACACCTCCCAGGGCAATGACCCGTTTGTCGATAATGCCTTTCTCGGCAGCTTCACGAATGGATTCCGATGTGAAGGCCGATGCATAGCCTTCCTTGGAGATGCTGTCGAATATCGGGCTGAGGAATACGTAGTCGCACATTTTCTTGTCGGCCATCACTTCGTCAAAGGTATGGCAGGATGCACTCACGTGTCCGGTATAATTGTCCGGAATGAGCGGATTACGATGGCTCAGGTGGATGCCCTTGAGCTTGTATTCTTCTTTTAAATAAAAATGGTCGTGTACGACAATACGCTTGTGGTATTTTTCGGGAATGAGGGTTAGCAGACGCTCCGCATAAACCGGAGCCGTGTCGGGTTTACGCAGATGGAGAATGTCCAGTCCCTCGTCGAACAGAGTAGTAATGATCTTGTCTTCCTCTACAAAATAAGTAGGGGTTGTTATCAATATTAACTTCATGCGGTTACACAAATTGTGGCGCAAAGTTAGTAACGTTTTTGTAATACTCCTAATGCCTGTGAATATTTATTTTTGAGGGGACTGAAGCGCTTTGACATTTTAAGTGAAATGCCGAAGCGTTTTATTTGAAACGCCAAGACGTTTTAGATAAAACGCTTCGACGTTTTGTTCAAAACGCCAAGGCGTTTTTGAAAGAGGCTTTACGTATTCTTTATGTTGCTGATTATTAGTATGATATGATTTTCTGAAAGATGGGATTCCTTATTTTTTATCATTCAATAAATTAGGATTTACTCCTGCAAATGGTCAGATATCCATCACTCTAAAACGGGAATGTTTGGACCGGATGTCGATATTTTCGTATTTTTGCAATGATTTAATAGGGGAGGGCCCATTTTTCTGTTCCTCCTAATTTATTTTACTGATATGATCCAGATTTTAGTGATTGATGATGAAGACCCCATTCGTAACCTGCTGGCGCGCATGATTGAGCTGGAAGGCTACAAGGTGTGGAAAGCGAGTGACTGCCAGAGTGCATTGAAACTGCTGAAAGCCCAACCGTTTGATGTGGTGCTTTGTGACGTGTTTCTCCCCGATGGAAACGGAGTAGATTTCATTCGGGAGATAAAAAAACATCGTCCGGAAGCGGAGGTGATTCTGCTTACTGCTCACGGCAATATTCCGGATGGGGTGCAGGCCATTAAGAACGGAGCGTTCGACTATATCACCAAAGGGGATGACAACCGGAAGATTATTCCGACGATAAGCCGTGCGGTAGATGAGGTAGAGAAAAAGAAAGGAAAGGTAGCGGCTCCTGTATCCTATTCATTTGATTCAATTATCGGAAGTTCTAACGGATTGAAACAGGCTGTTACGCTGGCCCGTAAAGTGGCCAGTACGGATGTGCCGGTGCTGCTAACGGGTGAAACCGGTACTGGAAAAGAAGTATTTTCTCATGCCATCCATTATGCGGGGACTCGCAGTCAGTATCCTATCATGGCTATTAACTGTTCGGCTTTCAGCAAGGATTTGCTGGAGAGTGAACTCTTTGGCTACAAGGCTGGAGCTTTTACTGGAGCGATGAAAGATAAGCCTGGTCTGTTTGAAGTGGTCAATCACGGCACGGTTTTTTTGGATGAAATCGGTGAAATGGCTTTCGACCTTCAGGCACGTCTGTTGCGCGTACTCGAAACCGGAGAATATATAAAGGTAGGCGACACGAAGCCGACCAAGGTAGATGTGCGTATTATTTCGGCCACTAACCGTGATCTGAAGAAAGAAATCGAGAACGGAAATTTCCGTGAAGACCTTTATTTCCGTTTGTCGGTGTTTCAAATCCACCTTCCTCCATTACGCGAGCGGAAAGAAGATATCGAAACGCTGGCGGAAGTCTTTCTGAAACGTTTTTCTGCAAAGCTGAAAAAAGAAATTAAAGGGATGACTCCTGAGGTAGTACGCATTTTGAAGGGGGCTGAATGGAAGGGAAATATCCGTGAACTGAAGAATGTGATGGAGCGTAGTGCCATCATCTGTGATGAGGAAGTGACTGTTCAGGATTTGCCGATAGACCTGCAATGTGCTGAGATTTACGAAGAGCAGGGGGGAGAAGAATTTGAACTGGCGGTAATTGAACAGAAGCACATCACGAAAGTCCTGCAATACACCAAAGGCAATAAAACGGAAGCGGCACGCTTGCTGAAAATCGGTTTGGCTACGCTTTACCGTAAAATTGAGGCATATCATATTCCCGTATAGAACTGTTTTATCGTTCTGATATTTCAAAATAATAGTGGGCCTTCTCATTTTGAGAAGGCTTTTTTTTGTGCCTTTTTCTTTTGTTGATAAAATATCTTGCAGTGAATCAGTTATTTAAGGTTTTTCTTCGGATTGTGGCACGGCCTTTGCCTTATGTATGCCGTGAAATTAAATAATTATTTATCGTAAAAAAGAAAAACAAAAAAACGAAAACTATGGAACTATTTACAATGGGATTTTTAATCTGTTTGTTGAGCGGCTTCGCCTGCTTCTGGCTCTTTTATAAATGTATTGACTGGTTTGAAAAAATTTGAAAGGAGAAAGATTTATGTATACCGCATTATTTATTGTGAGTGTAATCATGTTCGGCTATTTGATGTATGTTCTTGTGAAGCCGGAGAAATTCTGATAAAGTAGATATTTATATAAATAAGGTATTATGAACACAGAAATTTTAGGTGTTATAGCGCAGATTGTTCTGATGGTAGCGCTGAGCTATCCGATTGGAAAGTATATGGCGAAAGTATATAAAGGTAAAAAGGTTTGGTCGGATTTCATGAAGCCGGTGGAGAATATGATTTTTAAGTTCTCTGGCATCAATCCACAGGAAGAAATGAACTGGAAGCAGTTTTTGAGAGCCTTGCTGGTGGTGAATCTGTTCTGGTTTATCTGGGGTATGATTCTGCTGGTAGTCCAGGGCTATCTTCCGCTCAATCCTGATGGAAATATCGGTCAGACAGCACATCAGGCTTTCAACACTTGTATCTCTTTCATGGTGAACTGTAATGAACAGCACTATAGCGGAGAAAGCAATCTGACTTATTTCACACAATTGTTTGTTATCATGCTTTTCCAGTTTATTACAGCTGCTACCGGTATGGCAGCTATGGCAGGCATTATGAAAGCTTTGGGTGAAAAGACTACCAAGACAATCGGAAACTTTTGGAACTACCTCGTTTTGAGCTGCACACGTATTTTGCTGCCGCTTTCGCTGGTGGTAGGTTTTATTCTGATTACGCAGGGGACTCCGATGGGATTCGACGGGAAAATGGAAATTACCACTTTGGAAGGGGCTACGCAGAATGTGTCACAAGGTCCTGCTGCCGCCATTATTCCTATTAAGCAACTTGGAACGAACGGAGGTGGATATTATGGTGTGAATTCTTCACATCCGTTGGAAAATCCTACCTATTTCTCTAATATGGTAGAATGCTGGTCTATTCTGATTCTGCCTATGGCTATGGCATTTGCCTTTGGTTTCTATGTGAACCGCAGGAAACTGGGGTACAGCATTTATTGTGTCATGCTGGCTGCATTCCTTATTGGCGTATGTATTAATGTACCTACAGAAATGGGAGGTAACCCACGTATTGATGCTATGGGTATTGCACAGGATAACGGAGCCATGGAAGGCAAGGAAGTACGTCTGGGGGCCGGAGCTACCGGTTTGTGGAGTGTGGCTACCACGGTGACTTCCAACGGTTCGGTAAATGGCATGCATGATTCTACCATGCCTGTTTCTGGTATGATTGAAATGCTGAACATGCAGATTAACACTTGGTTTGGCGGTGTAGGTGTGGGTTGGATGAACTATTTCACCTTTATCATCATCGCTGTGTTTATCAGCGGTCTGATGGTGGGACGTACGCCTGAGTTCCTCTGCCATAAAGTGGAAGCCCGTGAAATGAAAGTGGCCTCGATTGTAGCTCTCCTTCATCCGTTTGTGATTCTGGTGGGTACGGCACTGGCAGCCTATCTGTATGTGCATGCGCCGGAATTTGTAGAAAGTGAAGGCGGATGGCTGAATAATCCCGGATTCCACGGCTTGAGCGAAATGCTGTATGAGTTTACTTCAGTAGCAGCCAACAACGGTTCTGGTTTTGAAGGTTTGGGCGACAATACTTGGTTCTGGAACTTCTCTTGCGGTATCGTGCTTATTCTGAGCCGCTTCATTCCGATAGTAGGTCAGGTAGCCATTGCCGGTTTGCTGGCACAGAAGAAATACATTCCGGAAAGTGCCGGAACATTGAAAACAGATACCGTGACTTTCGGAGTGATGACATTTGCCGTGATTTTCATCGTAGCTGCTCTGTCATTCTTCCCGGCACATGCTTTGAGTACAATTGCAGAACACTTTAGTTTATAAGAGAAAAATACTGACATAAGCCCATCGTATTACCCAGGGGAGTCTTTAGCCCCTGGCGGATACGGTAATAATGAAAGAATAAAAGATATGAAAAATAATAATAATACTTCCCTGTTTCAGAAGGATCAAGTAATGGAAAGCTTGAAACAGTCGTTTGTCAAGCTGAATCCAAAAATCATGGTGAAGAACCCCATCATGTTTACGGTAGAAGTTTCTACACTAATCATGTTGGTTGTTACAATCTATTCGGCCACTAACACATCACAAGGTTCATTTATATACAATCTTTGGGTTTTCATCATTTTGTTTCTCACCTTGCTGTTTGCCAACTTTGCAGAAGCCATAGCCGAAGCTCGTGGTAAGGCACAAGCCGACAGTTTGCGAAAAACACGCGAGGAAACTCCTGCCAAACTGATTGTTGATGGTAAGGTAAAGACAGTGAGCAGTTCTCAATTGAAGAAAGGTGATATCTTTGAATGTGAGGCTGGCGATGTGATTCCGGCCGACGGTGAAATTGTAGAAGGACTGGCTTCCATTGACGAAAGTGCCATCACTGGTGAGTCTGCTCCGGTTATTCGCGAGGCAGGGGGTGACAAGAGTTCAGTTACCGGAGGTACGAAGGTACTGTCGGATCACATCAAGGTAGTGGTGACTACACAGCCTGGCGAAAGTTTCCTGGACAAGATGATTACGCTGGTAGAAGGGGCAAGTCGTCAGAAAACACCGAATGAAATAGCCCTGACCATTTTACTGGCTGTATTTACATTGGTGTTTCTGATTGTCTGCATCACGCTCAAACCAATGGCTGACTATTCTCATACCGTGATTACGATTGCTGCTTTCCTTTCTTTGTTTGTGTGTCTGATTCCAACCACCATCGGAGGACTGCTGTCTGCCATCGGTATTGCCGGAATGGACCGTGCTCTGCGTGTCAATGTAATTACTAAGTCGGGTAAAGCGGTAGAAACCGCCGGTGACGTAGATACACTGTTGCTGGACAAAACCGATACCATTACTATCGGTAACCGTAAGGCTACTGCTTTCTATCCGGTGGCAGGTCTGGACAAGCATGCTTTCGTAGAAGCCTGTCTGCTGTCTTCTGTTTCCGATGATACGCCAGAGGGAAAATCTATCATTGATTTGGGACGTGAACAGGGAGTCCGGATGCGTACACTGAATACAGAAGGTGCCCACATGATTAAGTTTACGGCCGAAACCAAATGTTCCGGTATCGACCTGAAAGATGGAACGGAAATCCGTAAAGGTGCGTTCGATGCCATTCGTCGTATTGCACTGGAAGCCGGCAATGAGTTTCCGAAAGAAACAGAGGATATCATTCAGAAGATTTCAGGAAATGGCGGAACTCCGTTGGTGGTCAGCATCAACAAGCAGATTGCCGGTGTCATTGAATTGCAGGATATTATCAAACCGGGTATTGAAGAACGTTTCGAACGTTTGCGCAAGATGGGTGTGAAAACGGTGATGGTGACTGGTGACAACCCGCTGACTGCAAAATACATTGCTGAAAAAGCCGGAGTGGACGATTTCATTGCAGAAGCTAAACCCGAAGACAAGATGAACTATATCAAGAAGGAGCAGGCTGCCGGCAAACTGGTGGCTATGATGGGTGACGGTACAAACGATGCACCGGCATTGGCACAGTCCAATGTAGGAGTAGCCATGAACAGTGGTACGCAGGCTGCCAAAGAAGCTGGTAATATGGTCGATCTGGACAATGACCCGACTAAACTGATTGAGATTGTAGAAATCGGTAAGCAGTTGCTGATGACTCGCGGTACGCTCACCACTTTCTCTATTGCCAACGACGTGGCCAAGTATTTTGCCATTATTCCGGCCTTGTTTATGGTGACCGTTCCGCAATTGGCTCCGTTGAACATCATGGGGCTGCACAGCCCTGAAAGTGCCATTCTTTCTGCTATCATATTCAATGCTATCATTATTCCGATTTTGATTCCGCTGGCATTGAAGGGAGTGGCCTATAAGCCGATAGGAGCGAGTGCATTGCTTCGCCGTAACCTGATGATTTATGGAGTGGGCGGTCTTATCGCACCTTTCATCGGAATTAAATTAATAGACTTATTTGTAGGATTATTCTTCTAATAAAAACAAACAGACAGTTATGAAAAACTTTATAAAATCAATTCGCATTACCATTGCATTTTGCATTCTTTTCTCAGTATGTTACGTGCTGATTCTATGGGTGTTCGGACAGTTTTTCGGTCCAGGAAAAGGAAACGCGGAAACAGTTACTCTGAATGGAAAGGTAGTAGGTGCTGCCAATGTGGGACAGACCTTTACAAAGGATATTTATTTCTGGGGACGGCCTTCGGCAGCCGGTTATAAGGGAGATGCCTCTGCAGGTTCCAACAAAGGTCCTACGAATGAAGAATATCTGGCAGAAGTCGAAGCACGCGTAGATTCTTTTTTAGTGCATCATCCTTACTTGGAGCGTAAGGATGTACCGGCCGAGATGGTGACTGCCAGCGGTTCCGGCTTGGATCCGCACATTACACCAGCTTGTGCATACGTGC
>OGNL01000019.1_pt1 | contig 94244 bp, 83 predicted proteins | sample 1573471 | NCBI WGS metagenome assembly OGNL01 (sample SAMEA2582001, study PRJEB24529) | metagenome | biome: Human gut stool | place: China | collected 2011 | reverse complement strand
GGCTAGGAGCTTCTGCCCTTTCAGGGCGTGTGGGGCTTACTTGCGAAACTTGAGTTAGTGAATATATTTCCGGCTAAATATTGATTAATGGATTTACTGAAAGACTTGAACGAAGCGCAGCAACAGGCTGTGAGTTATATAGATGGACCTTCGCTGGTAATAGCCGGCGCAGGTTCCGGAAAGACGCGTGTGCTTACTTATAAGATTGCCTATCTGCTGCAGCAGGGAATGAAGCCTTGGAGCATCATGGCACTCACCTTTACCAACAAGGCAGCCCGCGAGATGAAGGAGCGTATCGGAAAACTGGTGGGCAACGACCTGGCTCAGCATCTCTACATGGGCACCTTCCACAGCATCTTCTCCCGCATCCTGCGTGCCGAGGCGGAGCATATCGGATTCAACAGCAATTTTACCATCTATGATGAATCCGACTCCCGTTCGCTCATCAAGGCGATAGTGAAGGAGAAGGGGCTGGACGAGAAAACCTACAAGCCGGCTGCCGTGCACGCCAAGATTTCGAAGGCGAAGAACAACCTGATGAGTGCGGAGGCATACGATGCCGATGCCGACATCTTTATGCAGAATAAGCGCAGCAACATGGAGAAGATGGGCGAGGTGTACAGGGAGTATGTGCAGCGGTGCAAGCAGGCGAACGCCATGGATTTCGACGATCTGCTGGTGCTTACCTTCCAGCTTTTCAGAGACCATGAGGAGGTGAGACGCAAGTATGCCGAGAGGTTTGACTTTATCCTGGTGGATGAGTATCAGGATACCAACCATGTGCAGATGTCGATCGTGATGCAGCTGTGCAGGGAGAAGTTGCGCGTGTGCGCCGTGGGCGATGACTCGCAGAGCATCTACAGTTTCCGTGGTGCCAACATCGACAATATCCTCAACTTCCAGCATCAGTTGCCGGGCACCCGTCTCTTCAAGCTGGAGCAGAACTACCGCAGTACGCAGACCATCGTGGAGGCGGCAAACAGTCTGATTCGCCGCAACCGCAACCAGATTCCCAAGGAGGTGTTCAGCCGGAATGCCGAGGGCGAGAAGATACAGTATAAGCCAGCCTACAGCGACAAGGAGGAGGCGCTGATTGTGGCGAAGGATATCAAGCGCATCAAGCGCGAGGACGATTGCGGCTATGATGATTTCGCCATTCTCTACCGCACCAATGCCCAGAGCCGAAGCTTCGAGGAGGAGTTCAGAAAGCAGGGCATTCCTTACCGCATCTACGGCGGACTGAGCTTCTACCAGCGCAAGGAAATCAAGGATATCATCGCTTATTTCCGACTCGTGGCAAATCCTGACGATGAGGAGGCGATTAAGCGAATCATCAATTATCCGGCGCGCGGCATCGGTGCTACCACGGTGGCAAAGGTGGCTGCCTGCGCCCACGAGAACCAGGTGAGCATCTGGGAGGTGATAGGCGAGGCGGCGCATTACGGGCTGAACGTGAACAAGGGCACCTTGACGAAACTGGAGAATTTCCGACTGCTGATCAGTTCGTTCATCGACCGCTCGCATACGCTTGATGTGTATGCCCTGGGCGATGCCATCATCAAGGAGGCGAGAATCAGCGAGGATATCATGCAGGGCAAGGATGCCGACGACCTGGCAAGACAGGAAAACCTGGAGGAGTTCCTGAGCGGTATGCAGACCTTTGTGGCTGAGCGCCAGGAGGAGGGCAGGATGGATGAGACATTCCTGACGGATTTCCTGCAGGATGTGGCGTTGCTGACGGATGCCGACAGTGATGGCGAGAAGGATGAGCCGAGGGTTTCGCTGATGACGGTTCATGCGGCGAAGGGTCTGGAATTTGCCACGGTTTTCGTGGTGGGTTTGGAGGAGAACATTTTCCCGAGTCCGATTGCGGCTACCACTGTGAGGGAGCTAGAGGAGGAGCGCCGCCTGCTGTATGTGGCGATAACCCGTGCCGAGAAGCATTGCATCCTGACGAATGCGCAAAACCGGTTCAGATATGGCAAAATGGAGTTTGACAATCCGAGCCGCTTCATAGAAGAGATTGATCCTGATTTGATTGAGGGTGAGGGAATGAATTCGAGATCATCATTTGGTGGTTATGGAAGAAGAAGTTCCTATGGTTCAGATAGAAGTTCCGGCAGAGATTCTTATGGTTCAGATGGCGGTTATGGCGGAAGAATGCCGTGGGATTCTAAGTCTGTATCATCGCAGTTTAAGGCAGATCCGAAGCCATCCTATACATCGCCGAAGCCCAAGCCAACTGCATCATCTGCATCATTCTCTTCATCATTAAAGCCTGCATCTGCTGCATCATCATCTTCATCATTGAAGCCTGCATCTTCTCCTTCTTCTCTTCGAGAAGGATGCAAGATAGAGCATCAGCGTTTCGGCATAGGTGAAGTTTTGAAGCTTGAAGGCTCTGGCGAGAATGCCAAGGCAACAGTGGCATTCGCTCATGCCGGCACCAAGCAGCTTCTGCTGAAGTTTGCAAAATATACGATTATCGAATAAATCTCTTGGATTTTTTCATAGATTTTCTTCATCGGATTACACGGAGGAATCGGAACATTCTTGCTCTGCGGATTACGCACGGAATTTAAACGGATTTGGCCTTACGGCTCCGGTTATTCCGCGTAATCCGATGAATAATATTTTTTTAAGAACATGAATTTTAATTTAATCATATTTAGGAACAATGAAAACAAAACACTTGAAAATCAGGCTGTTCTCATCCTTGATCGTGATGGGAAGCCTCTTGGTAACCGGTTGTTCTGATAGCGACTATGATTTCAACAACATAGATGCTACCATTGGAATCGGAGGAGATGGGTTGGAATTGCCAGTCAGCAATACCGATAACATCAAGCTATCAGAAGTGCTCGACCTGGAGGAAAACGGCTCAGTAGTGGCTGATGCCTCTACCGGATTCGACTATGTATTCCGCCAGCAGGGAAATGATGTGGAGGCGGCTCATCCTTTTATCAACAGCATCACGGTGGCACGCCGACAGTCAAGCTCCAGCAATATCACGCTTTCTTTCAACTCTTCGGCTCGAAATTCAAGAGCATCAAGAGCTGCTGTCATGCTCCATGGCGAGGGCGACGTGTTTGAATTCTCTTACGAGGGTAACAAGCCTCAGGAGGTGGAAGAACTGACTGCTGCCGAGGTGAGCAGCACCATCAACCTGAAGGTTTCCTTCCAGAACCTCTCTAGCTGGGTGTCAAAGTTTGATAAGATTACCCTTACCTTCCCATCCTATATGAAACTTGCCGTGGATGGAAATATGGTTGAGGGTAATACCATCACATTAAATAATGTGTCTACTTTGGAAGATCTGGAGAAGAAGATTGACATCGTGGGACTCGATTTCACCAAGAAGGATGAACTGGGCGAACTGAAAATCGCAAAGACCAAACTGGGCGAGAAAATTCAGCTCACCGGTAAGGTTCACATGGCGGTGGAAACCAGCAACTACTCTTTTTCAACCGGTATCTCATCCGTTTCCATGAAGAACAATCTCTCGATGAGCGATATCAAGATTACCGGCGCTACGGGTAAGTTTAACCCAACCATCAACCTGAATACCCTGGGCAATGTTCACATCTCGGGCATTCCTGACTTCCTGAAGGATGGCAACGTGGTGGTGGATCTCTATAATCCGCAAATCTATCTCACACTCAACAGCAACCTCGATATCGAGGGCTTTGCGGGCGGTACGCTCAAAAGTCTGAAGGATGGCAGGGAAATCGCCAGCGTTGAGGTGCCTGAGTTTGCTGTTAAGGCGAATGGCACTACCCATGTGGTAATCTGCCGAAATGCTGCGGCAACGGAAGCTGGCAGCGACGTGGAGAAAGTGGAGGTTCCAAAACTTTCTGATCTCGTGAAGACCATGCCTGATGAGATTACCTTCCAGGCGAACGCCAGAGCCAACAACCAGAAGGCGGGTACCTTTAAGTTGGGCTATCATGACTACGAGGTGGCTCCATCTTACAGCATCGATTCGCCTATCGCCTTTGCCGAGAATGCCTGCATCGAATATTCCGATGATTTGGACGGATGGAACGACGATATCAAGGATTTGAACATGGCGGATGGTGCCTATGTCCAGTTGTCTGCCCAGGTAACCAGTTGTGTGCCAGCTTATCTTAACGTGAAGGCAACCCCTGTGGATGTGTACGGAAGAGAGATCAGCAAGGACGAACTGGAGGTGGAGATTTCCGGCGAAATCAAGGCTTCTGCCGATGGCACGACCCCAGCTACATCGCCTCTGACCGTGAAGATTCTGCAGAAGAAAGCAGATGCCTTCAAGAAGCTCGACGGCTTGAAGGTAGTGGTTTCGGGCAAGGCCAAGGGCGAGGGCGGAAATGCCGTTACGGGCGTGGTGCTCAATGCCGAGAAGCATACCTTGAAGTTGAACGACATCAAGATTAAACTGGTAGGAAAGGTGATTGGTGATTTTAATTAAATAACAAGTTAAGTAGATGATTATGAAGATTTTATCAAAGAAATATATCCTCTCGGCATCCCTGCTGATGCTGGGTGGCGCAGCGATGGCGCAGAACTTGAACTCTGCCTATTTCACTGAGGGCTATCACTATCGCCACAACCTGAATCCTGCCTTCGGCGATTCATGCAGTTTCATCTCTATCCCGGCTTTGGGAAACATCAGCGTGAATACCCGTGGTAACTTCGGCTATCAGGACGTGGTGATGAAGAATCCGATGTACGGACAGCCGGGACAGAAGCGAATGACCACCTTCATGAACCCTTACATCTCTACGGGCGATGCGCTGAAGGGGTTCAGCAAGGGCGATAATAAAATTGTGGGCGACGTGAACCTCACCATCCTTGCCGCTGGCTTCAAGGCGTTTGGCGGATACAACACCATCGAACTGAGCGAGAAGACCAGCTTCGGCATGGTGCTTCCTTACGAGCTCTTTGAGTTTGCCAAGAATACGGGCAACCAGAATTACAACATCGGCGACGTGAGTCTGCGTGCCCGTTCCTACGCTGAGCTGGCGCTGGGCCATTCCCATCAGATTAACGAAAAACTGAGAGTGGGTGCCAAGTTGAAGTTCCTGCTGGGTGTGGGCGCTGCCGACGTGGATTTGAAGAATGTGCAGGCTAATCTGGCGGGCACAGACCAGTGGACGCTTTCGGGTCAGGGAACTGCGCAGGTTTCCGTGAAGGGCTTTACTTACAAGAGCAAGGTTTCGGAGTATAACGACCCTAGCCACGTTTCGCCAGACGGCACACAGGGCAAGTATGAGCATGTGGACGATGTGGACGTGGATGGATTCGGACTGAACGGATTCGGCATGGCACTGGATCTGGGTGCTGAATATAAGATTAACGACGACTGGAGGGTGAGTGCTGCCGTGATGGACCTGGGTTTCATCAACTGGAGCAACAACATGAAGGCGGTGAATGCCAAGAACCAGTTTGTTTTCAACGGTTTCCATGATACCACTGTGGGCAGCGGTTCGGGCGGAACCCTGGATGACAAGATGGACAGTTACGGCGACCAACTTTCTGATTTCGCCAATCTGAAGGATATGGGCGATGCCGGAAGCCGTTCTACGGCATTGGCTGCTACCATCAATCTGGGTGCTGAATATACCCTGCCTATGTATAAGAAGCTGTCGTTTGGTGCCCTGAGCAGTACCCGTCTGAACGGTTCCTATACCTGGACCGAAGGTAGGGTGAGTGCCAACTGGAAGCCTCTGAGATGGCTGGATGGCGGCGTGAACTTCGCCGTGAACAGTTTTTCTACCAGCATGGGTTGGGTGCTGAATATCCATCCTAGCGGCTATAATCTCTTCATCGGCATGGATCATCTTCTGGGCAAGACCAGCAAGGAGTTCATCCCTCTGAGTTCCAACGCCAGCATCGCCATCGGCATGAATGTGGCGTGGGGTGGCGTAAGCCAGAAGAAACTGGAGAAGGAATCGAAGAAAAAGGCAGTGGCCGAGTTGTAATACGAAAGCAGCTGCGGCCGAGTTGTAATACGAAAGAAGCCTGTTTAGCAGATTCGCTAAACAGGCTTTCTTATAATGCTTCGTTATCTATAATGCTTCGTCATCCGGCCGCTGAATCTGCGCTGGCGTTTTCAGCTTGGGCAGATGACGCTTCTTTCTGAGCCATGCAGCTTTGCGCTGCTCGTAATCTTCGCGGTGGCGTTCAAGGAAATTATCTGCCATGATTCTATCAAATAAAATCTATCAAATAAATTCATTCAAATGATGAACTTATTCCTTGAATCGGCTGTAAATCACCTTGATCTGCACAGGACCCGATGCTACCTTGTTTCCACTCTTATCCAGGGTGTAATCCTTGTTGGCATCATCCGTAGCCTTGATGAGACGCGTAGAAGAGAGCGACATATCGTGGTTGATCTTGGTAACCACCGTAGAGTTGTTGATGGTGCTCGTCTTCAGCGTCACTGGCACCAGCATTACCTTGTTCCAGTTAGGATGCTCGTTCACCCAGTTGGCATTCTTCTTCTCGCCCTCCAGCTTGGCATTATACATCTTTGTAACCAGGTTACTGATATTATAGAAGGTATAAGCGTTCTTCCTGCTTGTAGAGGCGCTGAAGGTTGCCGTATACGAAGAACGGTTGTCCGTGAGCTTGCTCTGCTCGAAGAAGGCATTCAGGCTATCAGCCTCTACCATCAGAATGGTGGAAGGAGCACTGAACTGATACTTGCTGTCTTCTACATTATTCATTCTAGGGAATGAGATAGAGGCTGTGTTGAGCGTATCCTTCTCGTGACCCTTGATGATGTCTTCCACTGGCAGCGTTACCTCGGTGAAGATTCCGGCAGGCGACTTGATGAAGGTACACTCCTCGTTGCTGGCCAGCGTCTCCAATGTCTTGGTATCGTTGGTAATCTTGTTGAGCTGAAGCACCTCCTCGGTTCCGTCGAAGCGGTTGTAGGTGTAGCCCGTAACAATGCTGTCGTTGCCATGAGAATCCTTCACGGTCTTCTGAATCTTCCAGTAGAGCTGCAGCTCGGTGTTCCAGATGTTGGCCACGTTTCCGATACCGCCGGTGTTCTTGATGTAGAATCCAGGGCATACGTTGTTGAGGAAGCGGTAGTTAGACTTGAAGTACTCCGGATGCTTCACGTAGGTGTTCATGATGTAGGAACCGTAGTTCTTGTAGGTCTTTCCGTCTCTTGCCTTGTAAGGCCCGTTGAGATAGATTCTGAACGCCTTGGTAGAGCCCTCGCTCAGGTTGTAGGTGGCGCTGGCAAGTTTGTTGTCCTCGCTAACCCATCCGCCCTTGAAGGCATCATAGTCGGAGTAATATTCCTCGTCTTCCGTCATCGGCTTGCTCATCTCGTATGCCGTCACCTTCATGGGTGCCAGCGAGTCGCCGTAGATGGTTTTGTAGGAAACCAGCAGGAAGCAGGAGTCTGCCTCGATTTTTCCATCGTGTGCATTGCGGATATACTCCAGTGTGTCGAGAGAGAACGATGACAACACGCCCAGCTGGGTCATATAGTCGCCGGTGACGTAGGTACCCGTCTCTGGGTCTTTCACCTTACCTATCATACCCGTATTGTTTCGGCTCAAAACCGGTCCTGAGACTACCGAGTGCGATGTTACGTTGAACACCTTCTGCTGGATAGAGAGGTTGTCCACCTCGTTGGTGATGGACGAACCGATGTTGTCAGTCGTGTCATCGCAGGCGGTGATAGCCATGGCTGCGATGAATAACGCTGTAAATAGTCTTAAAATCTTCATTATCCTTGAAATGTGAATCTATAGTTTCGAGGTATTATTCCTCATCCGGGAACACCTCGTTGATGAATGTCTTGTAGGCATCAGCAAAGTCATCACCTGGATAGTTGAGCACAGGCTTGTTCTTTTCCCCGGCATATTCGAGGAGTTTGACGCCTGCACCGTCTTCACCCTGGATGACACCGTCGCTATAGTCGATGGCCATCTTGCCCAGCTCCGTGAAGTCGAAATTCTCCTTGTAGTCGGCGAGCAGTTCTGCCTTGGCATCGCGATAGTCCACGCACTGCTTGAAGTTGGTTCCCAGTTCGGCCTTCAGCTCGTTGGTATAGAGCGAGAGGATTACCTTTGAGTTTGCGAAAGAAGGCTCTTCAGCGTATGCGGTCTTGATATAGAAAGGCACCACGGCGCTCACCCATCCCTGGCATACGATGACATCTGGCTGCCAGCGAAGCTTCTTCACTGTTTCCAAAACGCCACGTGCGAAGAAGATGGCTCTCTCGCCGTTGTCTGCATATTCCACTCCCTGTTCATCGGCTGCCATCTGTCGGCGGTTGAAGTAATCTTCGTTGTCGATGAAATAAATCTGCTGTCGTGTTGTTGGTATAGATGCAACCTTGATGATCAGCGGATGGTCTGTATCATCAATGATGAGGTTCATACCAGACAGGCGAATAACCTCGTGCAGCTGGCCGCGACGCTCGTTGATGGTGCCCCATTTAGGCATAAAGGTGCGAATCTCAAAACCTGCTTCCTGCATCTTCTGAGGTAATTCGCGTCCCATGATGGACATGTGGGTCTCGGCTACGTATGGGTCGATCTCCTGATTGATAAATAATACTTTCTTTGCCATAAAATTTAAATTTTATTCTTACGAATTAGGTGCAAAGGTACAAAAAAATATCCAAAAAGTGGCATTTTTGCTCTGAAATTCAATAATTTCGGCAATAATTCGCATATTTTTAGGTTTTTTCTTTCTTATTTGAGAAAAAAGTTGTTATTTTGCACCCCGTAACAGATTAAGAAGATGAAAGTATTCAATAAGATTGTTGACCTCCAGAGCGAACTTGACCAGTGTCGCAAGGAGGGAAAGGAGATTGGCCTTGTGCCTACAATGGGTGCGCTTCACGAGGGTCACGCCTCGTTGGTAAAGCGAAGTGTGAAAGAAAATGGTGCTACGGTGGTTTCGGTGTTCCTGAATCCTACACAGTTTAACGACAAGGGTGACCTGGACCGCTATCCTCGTACCCTGGATGCCGACTGCAAGCTGGTGGAGGCGTGTGGTGCCGACTATGTGTTTGCGCCTTCGGTGGAGGAGGTGTATCCTACTCCTGATACCCGTCATTTTGAGTTTCCACCGGTGAGCACGGTGATGGAGGGTGCCAAGCGCCCGGGTCACTTCAACGGTGTGTGCCAGGTGGTGAGCCGCCTGTTTGACATCGTTAACCCAACCCGTGCCTATTTCGGCGAGAAGGACTGGCAGCAGATTGCCGTGATCAAGCAGCTGGTGAAGTTCATGGGCAGCAGCGTGAAGATTGTGGAGTGTCCTATCATCCGTGATGAGGACGGCTTGGCAAAGAGTAGCCGCAACACTTTGCTGGCTGCCGACGAGCGTGCCATTGCTCCTGCTATCTTCAAGGCTTTGAAGGCGAGCGTGGAGTATGCCAAGGATCACAGCGTGAAGGAGACTCACGACAAGGTGGTGAACGAAATCAACGCCGTGGAGGGTCTGGAGGTGGAGTATTTCCAGATTGTGGATGGCGACAGCCTGCAGGATGTGGCTTCATGGGACGAGAGTGATTATGTGGTAGGTTGCATCACCGTTTACTGCGGCAAGACTCCTATCCGCCTGATTGACCATATCAAGTATAAGGGATAAAAAATAGTATTATAAAATAGTATTATATAGTATTATGCAGATTGAAGTATTGAAGAGTAAGCTCCATTGTGTGACTGTGACTGAGGCGAATCTGAACTACATGGGCAGCATCACGATAGATGAGGACTTGATGGACGCAGCTAATCTGATAGCAGGCGAGAAGGTGCAGATTGTGGATAACAACAATGGTGAGCGCCTGGAGACCTATATCATCAAGGGTGAGCGTGGCAGCGGCTGCATCTGTCTGAACGGTGCTGCGGCACGCAAGGTTCAGGTGGGTGACACGGTGATTATCATCGCCTATGCCCTGATGGACTTTGAGGAGGCAAAGACCTTCAAGCCTACCGTGGTTTTCCCAAAAGAGGGAAACAAGGTATAGGGGTCTATTCAATGGAAAATGATAGAAGGTGTGGCAGAAGTGAATATCTCGCTTCTGGCACACCTTCTTTTATGTCACGCAGATTTTTATGTTTTAGTCGCCGCAGATTTCGCAGGATGCACGCTTCTTCACCTTGATGGTGCGGAAGTTCATCGTCTTGGCATCGAAGGTGAGCAGTCGGTCGGTGAGCAGTTCGCCTACACCGAGGAAGTACTTCAATGCCTCGGCTGCCTGGATGGTTCCGAGCATACCGGCGATGGCTCCCAGAACGCCTGCCTGGCTACTGGTAGGAACAGTGCCTGCTGGAGGTGGTTCCTTGAAGAAGCAACGGTAACATGCCGTGCCTGGCAGGTGGGTAAAGGTCTGGCCCTGGAATCTCAGGATGCCGCCATGCGAGAATGCCTTGCCCAAGCGCACACAGGCATCATTGATGAGGAACTTCGCAGGGAAGTTGTCTGTGGCATCGATGATGAAATCCCATGGCTTGATGATTTCCTCGGCATTGTCTGAGGCGAGAAAAGTATGATATGTTGTCACCTCCACATCAGGATTGATAGCAATCATCTTCTTCTTGGCACTTTCCACCTTAGGAGTGTTCAAGTCCTTGGTCTGGTGGATGACCTGGCGTTGCAGGTTACTGAGGTCAACCACATCGGCGTCCACGATACCGATATGTCCCACGCCAGCCGCAGCGAGGTAGAGGGCTACTGGGGAACCCAAGCCTCCGGCACCAATGATGAGCACCTTGGCATTGAGGAGCTTTTCCTGTCCCTCGAGTCCTACATCCTGAAGGAGGATGTGGCGGCTGTATCTTTCAATCTGTTCTTCTGTTAAATCTATCATTTTATTGTACTTTATGTTTTTTTCCTTTGGTAAAAAATTACTTTGTATAGCAGTTTATGCTCATACAGCAGTATAGAAAAAGGTCGCAAACTATCGTAGCTTGCGACCTTTGATATTCTTTATAAATTCCCGAATCAGGAAGTATAATTCTCAAATTACTCGATAACCACGAGTGCATCCTCTTCGAGTACAGCCTGACCAGGCTTTACGCAGATAGCAGTAACCTTGCCATCCTTCTCAGCCTCGATGTTGTTCTGCATCTTCATAGCCTCGAGAACGACAACAGTGTCACCTGCCTTCACCTCCTGACCAACTGCCACCTCGATGCTGGTGATAGTACCAGGGAGAGGAGCCTTCACAGCGTTGGCTGTGTTTACGTTGGCAGCTGGAGTAGCCTCAGCATCATCAGATGCAGCGGCAGGCTGACCGAGCACTACCTTCTTCTTCTCTGGCTCAGCCTCCTGTTCCATCTCAACCTTGTAAGCTTCGCCATTCACGTTCACGCTTGCGATGTTACCCTCAACACCGTCAATCTGAACCTTATACTCTTTTCCGTCAATTGTATATTTAAACTCTTTCATTTCTATATCTTTATGGTTTAGCTGTTAAACTCAAGAACTTGGCGTTCCACATCGTCTGACGTGGCTTGATAGTGATGATGCCAGGCTCCTTGTCGTGTACGTTATTGCCCTGGTACTCATAGAGTGCCATGGCAATCGCAGCATAAATATTCTTATCCATTTATTCTAATGTTTAATTATATCATTACATTGGCATACAGCCATGCTTCTTAGCTGGCAAGTTCTGACGCTTGGTTGCGAGCTGAGCCAAACCACGGCAGATGCGGAAACGGGTGTTACGTGGCTCGATAACGTCATCGATGTAACCATACTGAGCTGCCTGATATGGATTAGCAAACTTGTCTGTATACTCCTGCTCCTTCTCAGCCAGGAATGCCTTTACATCCTCGCCTGCTTCCTTCTTAGCCTTAGCTTCCTTACCACAGAGAACGGCAACGGCACCGCTGGCACCCATTACGGCAATCTCTGAAGATGGCCAAGCAAAGTTCAAGTCGGCACGCAACTGCTTGCAACCCATCACGATGTGGCTACCACCATAACTCTTACGCAATGTGATAGTAATCTTTGGCACGGTAGCCTCGCCGTAAGCGTAGAGCAACTGTGCACCGTGGAGGATGACAGCATTGTACTCCTGACCTGTACCTGGCAAGAATCCTGGTACGTCAACGAGAGATACGATAGGAATATTGAAGGCATCGCAGAAACGGACGAAGCGGGCTGCCTTGCGGCTAGCGTTTACATCGAGTACACCTGCGTAAGCTGCTGGCTGGTTGGCTACGATACCAACGCTCTGACCATTGAAGCGGGCGAAACCTGTGATGATGTTCTTGGCGAACTTAGGCTGAACCTCGAAGAACTCACCGTTATCGGTTACGGCGCCGATTACCTTATACATATCGTATGCCTGGTTAGGATCCTCAGGGATAATCTCGTTCAGAGTATCGTCCATGCGGTCGATAGGGTCTGTGCACTCTACGCGTGGAGCCTCTTCTGTATTGTTGCTAGGGATGAAAGAGAGCAGGCTCTTGATCATCTCGATAGCCTCTTCCTCTGTCTTAGCAGCGAAGTGGGTTACACCACTCTTGGTTGCGTGAACAGATGCACCACCAAGGTGCTCTGCATCGATATCCTCACCAGTTACGGTCTTAACCACCTTAGGACCAGTCAGGAACATGTAAGAAGTCTGCTCCTTCATGATGATGAAGTCGGTCAAACCTGGAGAGTACACTGCACCACCGGCGCAAGGACCCATGATTGCAGAAATCTGTGGGATAACACCAGAAGCGAGGATGTTGCGCTCGAAGATCTCACCATAGCCGGCAAGAGCGCAGATACCTTCCTGAATACGAGCACCACCTGAGTCGTTCATGCAGATTACAGGTGCACCCATGGTCATAGCCATATCCATCACCTTGCAGATCTTCTGTGCCATTGTCTCAGAGAGTGAACCACCGTTTACGGTGAAGTCCTGAGCATATACGTAAACCAGGCGGCCTGCTATAGTAGCGCTACCAGCTACCACACCATCACCGAGGTACTGCTTCTTCTCCATGCCGAAGTTAGTGCAACGGTGCAACTTGAACATGTCATACTCCTCGAAGCTACCAGCGTCAACCAACATTTCGATACGCTCACGAGCGGTATATTTGCCACGTGCATGCTGCTTCTCGATGGCCTTCTCGCCACCGCCAAGACGAGCCTGTTCGCGCTTAGCGATCAGCTCCTTAATCTTTTCTACTTGTTTGCTCATAATTGATTATTATGTATTATTTTCTTATTCTTTTAGAATGATTTCCTGAATAAATGGGATGATGGAGTGAACCAACATCGCATAATTCGGGCGCAAAGATACGAAAAAAACCGCAGATAGCGAACTATCTACGGTTAAATATTTAGAATAATGTGAAAAATCACTATTTTCGGGTTCTAAATCTCCCGGCTTTCAGCTATATGTTCTCCATTTCTGGCTTTGCGCTCTCCGTTTCTGGCTTTGCGCTCTCCGTTTCCGGGTCCTTACTTATCAGAATTCTATCAGTACTCGTGCATTGAGCTGTCGGCCCGTTAAGTAATTAGGCACGGCATACTGCTGGTTGGTTACATCCGTTACCCAGTAGTAGCTATTCACATTGTCGATGCCGAAGAGGTTGAGGCAATCCACACCGAGCATCACGCTCTTGAGGAACGTCTTCTTCTCGTGGTGCTTGTTGTCGAGCAGATGATAGCTCATTCCGATATCGGCACGGCGATAGGCGGAAGCACGGAAACTGTTGGTTTCCAATTCTCTATGTGGAGCTGCAAAAGGCAAACCGTCGGCGAAGGCGAGCTTCAGCGACATCTGCCATTTCTTGCTTCCTGGGAAATAGTCGGTGAAATAGAGATTCACCGCATATCGCTGGTCGGTAGGCAATGGGATGCTCTTGCCATTGAGCTTCATCTTCGTATCCATCAGCGAGAGACTGATCCAGGAATCTGTGCCCGGTACAAACTCGCCATAGAGCTTGAAGTCCAAGCCTGCCGCATGGCCGCTACACTCGTTCTGACCATAGTAAACCACCTTCACATTGCTCACGGAATAAGGCACCAGATTGTTCAAAGCCTTGTAATATGCCTCAGCCGAGAACTTATATCGCTGGTTGTTCAGCGAGAAGCGATGGTCGTAGCCGGCGATGAAGTGGATGCTTCGCTGACTCTTGATCTTCTGGTTGAGCGTTGCCACGGTGATGCCGTTGACGGTGGATGTATCTCTAAGTTCCTTGAAGAATGGAGCCTGATAGTAGAGGCCTGCCGCAAAGCGGAGCGTGGTATTCTCGTGGTAAGCCGGAATGATGGCGAGGGAGACACGAGGACTGAAGATGGTTTCCTGATTGAAGTTCCAATGGCTCATGCGCACACCATAGTTCAGGGTGTAATGGGTCTGACCATGTCCCGTGCTGTCGGCTGCGCCACTCGCAAAGCGGTAGGTGTCTTGAATGTAGGTCTCTATACGGTTGGCGTTCAGCTCGTTTCTGGCCTTCATCGAATAAACCATGTAGAGGTCCTTGCCGTTGTGCGGAATGCTGTATCCTGCAGAATCTCTCATCTCGTATTCGATGGAGTTCTCTTCGATATGCTCTCGCTTGAAGGTGATGGCTGCCTCCAAATCATGCTTCTTTGCCTTGTGCTTCAGCATCAGCTTGCCGCTCATCACTCGGGCTGAGAGATAGTTGCGGGCATGCTCAAAATAGGTTCCTACACCCAGGTTCTCCGAGGTCTCGGTCTGGTCGAGCCAGTATTGTCCCTGAATATCATATTTCTCCTGCTCCTTGGTGTAGAAAGCACTACCCAGCAGCGAGATGCTAGTGTTGTCGGTGATGTTGCGGGTGATGCCGAGGGTTCCGAAGTAGGTGAGGAAGCGGTCTTTTTCCTGTCCGTCAAAGAACACCTTGAAGCTCTTCACGTTCTCCATCGTTCCGAAAGTGGTCTCGCGGTCGGATGGCTCGAAGTTGTAATGATTATCCGAGATGTAGCCGATGAAGTCCAGTTTCCAGCGCTTGTTGGGCTGATAGCTCAGATAAGTCTGGTAGTCGAGATAGTTTGGTTTATACTCGCCCTTGGTCTCCATGGTGCCCAGGAGATAGGAGGTGGTCTTGTATCTTACGCTGTTGAGCCATGACAGTTTCTGGGTTCCCAGCCCTACGTAGGCATCGGCTCCCAGCAGACTGGCTGCTGCGCTTCCTTCCACCACCGGTTTCTTGTCCTTCGCCTTCAGGGTCTTGTAGGTGATATCGAGTGCCGAACTCATCTTGTCGCCATATTTCGCCCCATAGCCTCCGGTGGAGAAGCCAATCTTATCAACCATGTAAGGGTTGATGACGGAGAGACCTTCCTGCTGACCGCTTCTGACGAGGAATGGACGATAGACTTCCACATTATTTATATATACGGAATTTTCGTCGAAGGCACCGCCACGTACGTTGTATTGCGAAGAAAGTTCGCTATGGGTACTTACGCCTGCCTGTTGCTGGATGATACCCTCCACGGTGTTTCCGCTAGCCGAAGGAGCCATTTTGATATCCTTGATCTTGATTTCCTGGGTCTGGTCGGTCTGGATTTTCTCGCCTGTTACGTTCACCTCGCCGAGCATGGTGGCATCGGCATGAAGCACTATCTGCAGTGTCTGCTTGCCGCGCGGGCGTCGCAGAACTCTCGTTTTCGACTTGTATCCAATCATGGAGAATTTAACTGCCACGCTGTCTGCCGAGTGCAGCCTCATGCTGAACTCTCCCTTCAGGGAGGTGAAAGCCACCTTCCCCTGGCTCAATACCGAGACGGTAACGAGCTCCACAGGGTTGTTGTCATCGTCCATGACTCTACCTTGCAGCGTAAATTCCTGTGCCATCATCTTCAGGGTGGCAAACAGGCATATTGTAAAAATGATGATTCTCTGTTTCATACCTTATTAAACGCAGAAACGGGCGATTTATTATAAATGCTGGCTAAAGTTCAATAAAAAACCCTTAAGGAAACAAATTGATTCCTTAAGGGCTCCTATTTGATTTTTAATGTGATATTACTTGTTCATAGCGAAGTACAAGCCGCCGTTCATGGCCATGCGAACCTGGTAGAGACCATATTCATCGGCAGAAACGTTCATCTTCTCGCCGCTAGGCAAGCAAGCCTGGATGCTGCCATCCTCGTTGAAACTGAAGAGCTCACGGATATCGCCATCCTTGCTGTATGACCAGCTCTTGTTCTTCTTGTCGAATACAAAGTATGATTTCTCACCCTCTGGGTCGGTAATCTCATAACCGTTCTTCAAGGTCTTGATGGCATAGAGTCTGCCGTCCTTGCCGGTTACGTTCTTGGTCTTGCCCACGTTGGCTACCACCTTGTCGCCTGTCCAGAACTCGATAGTGTTGAGTACAAACAAGTCGGCCACCGAGCACACTGCATAGGCAGGAGAGATAACCAGGAAGATCAATTCGTTGATGAACTTGTTGTCAGTTGCACCCTTGTTCCAGTCGAGCACTTTGTTAGTCAAACCGAAAGAACCGATGCAGGAACTCAAAGTCATGGCGCCTAATGAGACTGCGATGACTGCATTAACCATAAATTTTTTCATTTTCTAATTGTTTAGAGGTTATAAAAAATAGGCTTGCATGCCAAATAATACTAGCATACAAGCCCATGTACTATTTTATTCTGGATGTATAGCCGCTTGAACAGTGTTTGTTCCTGGCTTATTTAGCTGATTCGAATTCGCGCAGGAAGCGGGTGTCGTTCTCTGAGAAGAGACGAAGGTCGCTCACGCGATACTTCAGGTTGGTGATACGCTCTACGCCCATACCGAAGGCATAGCCTGTATAGACATTGCTGTCGATGCCGCAAGCCTCCAGATCGTGAGGGTCAACCATGCCGCAGCCCAAGATTTCAACCCATCCTGTGTGCTTGCAGAAGTTACATCCCTTACCGCCACAGATGTTGCAGGAGATATCCATCTCGGCACTAGGCTCTGTGAATGGGAAGTAGCTAGGACGCAGGCGAATCTTGGTATCAGCACCAAACATCTCGCGGGCGAAGGTAAGGAGCACCTGCTTCAGGTCGGTGAAGCTTACGTTCTTATCTACATAGAGACCCTCCACCTGGTGGAAGAAGCAGTGGGCACGGGCGCTGATGGCCTCGTTGCGGTATACTCGTCCTGGGCAGAGCACACGGATAGGTGGCTCGTGGGTTTCCATATAGTGAGCCTCGTCGCCAGAAGTATGGCTGCGGAGAATTACATTCTTGGTAACATCGTCGGAGTTGGTCTTCTCGATGAAGAATGTATCCTGCATGTCGCGGGCTGGATGATCGGCAGCGAAGTTAAGCATGGTAAACACGTGCTTGTCGTCATCTACCTCTGGACCCTGATAGAGGGTGAATCCCATGCGGCCGAAGATGTCGATGATCTGATTCTTCACCACGGTCAATGGGTGGCGTGTACCCAGAGCCACTGGGTAAGCAGTGCGGGTCAGGTCGATATCATCGCTAGATGACTCGGCTTCTTCCATCTGCTCCTTTAATCCGTTGATCTTGGCGAGTGCTGCCTGCTTCAATTCGTTGATTTTGATACCAACCTCTTTTTTCTGGTCGCCTGGCACATTGCGGAAGTCGACCATGAGGGCGTTGATCTCACCCTTCTTGCTGAGATACTTGATGCGAAGCTGCTCTACCTCCTCAGCGTTCTGGGCTGTGAGGGCATCCACTTCCTTCAAGAGTTCTTCAATTTTCTCTAATAACATATCTTATTAAATTGTCTGTTTACAAATTTGTTGAATTGTCTGTTTGCAAATGAAAAAGCGGGTGATTTGCGTGCCTTTGGGCTTGCAAAACTCACTTATTTGCTTATTTTGAGTGCAAAGATAACATTTTTTGCTTAAAATATGAAATATCTCAAAAGAAAGTTGTACTTTTGCATGGAAAATTTGAGAAATTTTATAAGTTTATGAAGAAACTATCTTTGATAACAGTCATGATGGCGGTGTTTACCATCGTTTGCTTCACCTCTGTGGGATGCACAGACAAGAAGCCTGCACCTGCCATCGATTCGACTGCGGCTGATACAACCGTGGCCGACACACAAGCTATGGACTCAACGGAGAAGATCATCGAGGAGACTCCGATGCCGAAGGCAGCCGATGAGTTGTTTGATGATTTCGTGTTCAATTTTGCGGCAAACCGCAAGTTGCAGATGAGTCGTATCAATTTCCCTCTTCCTGTTTATCACAACGACAAGCTGAAGAAGCAGATTGAGAAGAAACATTGGAGGATGGAGCATTTCTTTATGCGCCAGGACTACTACACGCTCATCTTCGACAACCGCAAGCAGATGAATCTGGTGAAGGATACCACCATCGACCATGTGATTGTAGAGAAGGTGTTCTATCGCAAGAAAGTGGTGCAGCAGTTCCTCTTCAATCGCATCAACGGTCTCTGGATGATGACCAGTATCAACTACAAGCCGATGTATCAGAACATGAATGCCAGCTTCCTGAAGTTCTATGGTGCCTTTGCCACAGATACGGCTTTCCAGGCACGCCATCTGCATAATCCAGTGAAGTTCACCGGTCCTGATCCAGATGATGACTTCAGTACGATGACCGGAGACATCGAGCCTGAGACCTGGCCTGCCTTCGCTCCGCAGTTGCCTCATGGCATGATTTACAACATCATCTATGGTCAGAAATACACCGAGAGCAGCCAGAAAATCTTCGTGATTCGAGGCATTGCCAATGGGCTGGAGACTCAGCTTACCTTCAAGAGAATAGGTGGCAAGTGGCTGCTGATGAAGCTGGAGATGTAGTTCTTTTAAAGTTGATAGTTAAAAGTTAATAGTTGATAGATTAAAGTTGATAGTTAACAGTTAATAGTTTAACCAGATATGAAGGATATTCGTGACTATAGCCTTTTGGCTCACAATACGTTTGGAATTGATGCCAAGTGCAAGCGATTCCTTGAATACTCATCGGTAGAAGAGGCACAGCAGATTGTGGCTGGGCTTACTGATGCAGATAAGCCGCTGCTCATCTTGGGTGGCGGCAGTAATCTCCTGCTTACAGGCGATTATCAGGGCACGGTGCTCCATTCTTCCATCATGGGTGTCGAGGTGCTTGGTAATGGCGAATTGGCTGCTGCTGAGCATGATGATGCCTTGCTGAATCCGGAGTTCGTTTTCCTGCGTTGCGGCAGTGGCGAGGTGTTCGATGATGTGGTGGCTTATGCCGTGGAGCATGGCTATCATGGTGCCGAGAACCTGAGCATCATTCCGGGCGAAGTGGGAGCGAGTGCCGTGCAGAACATCGGTGCCTATGGCGTGGAAGCGAAGGATATTATATATAAGGTGGAAGCCGTGGAGATTGCTACGGGCAGGGTAGTGGTGTTCGATAACCAGGATTGCCACTACAGCTATCGCCAGAGCAGGTTCAAGCACGAGTGGAAGGATAAGTATCTGGTTACCCATGTCGTCTATCGACTTTCCCGGAGCTTTGTGCCTGATCTGGATTACGGCAATATCCGTGCATCCCTGGCTGCCAAGCATATCGAGAATCCTACAGCCCAGCAGCTTCGTGACGTCATCATCGAGATTCGCAACGCCAAGTTGCCAGACCCTAAGGTGCAGGGCAATGCGGGCAGCTTCTTCATGAATCCTATCGTGGAGAAGGCAATGTTTGAGGAGCTGGCTGCGCAATATCCGGGCATACCTCATTATACCATTGATGGGGAACACGAGAAGATTCCTGCAGGCTGGATGATTGACCAGTGTGGCTGGAAGGGAAAGAGCCTGGGCCGTGCCGGAGTGCACGATAAGCAGGCGCTGGTACTGGTGAATCGTGGTGGTGCCACGGGCAGGGAAATCGTGAACCTCTGTGAAACCATCCGCAAGGATGTGAAGCAGAAGTTTGGCATCGATATTCATCCGGAGGTAAATGTTAAGTGAAAAGTGAAGAACGAAGAGTGAAGAATTCGCGGTTTTTCAGATAAAGATTTGAATATTAATGAAGGTAACTTTATTGGGAACAGGAACATCGAGTGGTGTTCCTGTTTTAGGTTGTAATTGTGAGGTGTGTCGCAGCAAGGATCCGCGCGACAACCGCTTGCGCTGTGCAGCGTTGATAGAAACGGAGAATACCCGAATCCTGATAGATGCGGGACCTGATATCCGCCAGCAGCTCCTGCGTGTGCCTTTCCGCAGGATAGATGGTGTGCTGATTACTCATATCCATTATGATCACGTAGGAGGCATAGATGATTTGCGGGGCTTCTGCGTTTATGGTGATATCAATATCTATGGAGATAAGCTGGTAACGGATTCCTTGCCGCATACCATGCCCTACTGTTTTCCGAAGGAAGCCGAGAAACTCTATCCGGGCGCACCGAAACTGAAGCTACATACCATCAATCCGCATCATACCTATCAGATAGGCGACATCGAGTTCATGCCTATCCGGGTGATGCACGACAAGATGCCGATTCTGGGCTACCGTTTCGGAAAGTTTGCCTATATCACGGATATGAAGTCGATGGACGATGCTGAGTACGCCTATCTGGATGGGGTAGAGACTCTGGTGATCAATGCCCTTAGATTCGATAAGCCGCACCATAGCCATCAGTTGGTAGCTGATGCCATCAAGGTGGCTCGCAGGATAGGGGCTAGGCAAACCTATCTCACCCATGTTACCCATCAGATAGGCTTGCATAATGCAGCCAATGCCCGATTGCCCGAAGGGTTCCAATTTGCCTATGATGGATTGATTCTTTGATAAAAATATAACATTGTGGCTTTTCTTATTCCTGTCTTTAGGATAAGAAAAGCCTTTGTTTTATGGCGAAAAATAAAAAAGCACTACATTTATAGTTAATAAGAATTAAAAGAGTGCACTTTTCTTAGAAAAAGCTTGCAGGGTTCGTATATTATTTCTATATTTGCATGTGTGTTTTTCATAGTATTAGATTTAAGGTTAACAAGGTAATGGGTCACGGCGGTGACCCTTTTTTTATTTCTACCCCTTTGTATGGGCATTTTTTTCCCTTCGGTAAATGCATTTTTCTCCCTTCAGTAAATAAAGTATGGGCATAAAAAATGCGGCCTTTCGAGCCGCACTTCTTATTATAGAGTTCCCTCATTTCCGCTTTGGGATATTTGGAATCTTATTTCTTACCTTTGAATTTCCGATAGAGCTTCCATGCCAGAAGCGCTCCATCGAAAGCTCCCGTTCCAACGGAAATCATGCTCGCTATTCTTCTGCCCCTGCTGGCTTCCTTCGAGAAAGCGTCAGGTTTGGTGAAGAGCGAGTTCCATAGGGTCTTGATCTTCTTGTCGTCAGCCTCAATGCTCTTGCGGAGCGCCTCCTTACGCAGTCTGATGTCGTTGAGGCTCCTGTACTCGATGCAGCTGTCGCCGTCATTCATGTACAGCTCGTTGTTCTCTTGCTCTTTAGTCATCATAATGCTCAGGTATTATTTTTGCATGAGGAGGCTGGCCAGGAATTTCACCAGCGGTTTCTCAATCCATTGATGTCGGAACAGGATGAAGAGAATCAATATCAATAAGTATGCTCCCGCCACGATGCAGAATGCAGGTGCCATGCCCACATAGTCGGCCAGGGCGAATGCGGCAGCAAACGAAAGATAAATCATTGATATGGCAAGCAGGGTGAGCAGCAGAAAGCAGATGGCAATAGCCGTAATCAACCTGACCACCTTATCCACGACATCGAGCTTCATGTACTCCGACTGAAGCCCGATGTAATGCTTGAGCACCTCAACGAGCTGCCCGATGGTTTCTACATTCTTGTCACTAGAAAACATCCTTATCGCCTGATAAAGTTAATTTCTTGCTGTTATACCTCAGGAGCAGCCTCCTTGATGTCGTCAACCAAGTCTTCCACTTCCTTGCGGCTCAACTTGATATCGTGCTTCTTGCAAAAATCATCCACTGCGCCTGCAATCTTGCTGCGTGTATCTGCGCCCTTCTCAGGAGCAAAAATCAAACCAAGTGCTGTACCTGCGAGTGCGCCACCGAGGAATGCACCAATGTAACCTAATGCCTTCATAATTCTTAAGTTTTAAATGTTATACAATTATATAGTTGTTGATAGCCGAAATGCGCCTCAATACCGCCGGGGCATCTGTTGAGCGTGTTTTGCTTATCAACTGCAAATATACTAATATTTCTCCAAAAAACAAGTTTTTAACTCTTAATTTTTCGTTAAAAGTGTTGTTTTACCTTGAGTTTAACAAACTTTATGCAGTAAACCTTTCTTTCTTAGCAAAATATTTTGTATTTTCGCAGAACAAAAGCGAACTATGCCTGTATAACTACCCAAAAAGTGCAGCGTAGCCGCCTATATATAATAAGGTGAAGTAATTAAAGTAACATTTAAACATCAATACATTTTTAAAAAACAATTATGAAGAAATTATCAGTTTTCAGCTTAGGTTTGTGTGCTGTATTGGCACTCGCTAGTTGTGGATCATCTAAGGAAAGTGCTTACAAGAAGGCATACGAGAAGGCTCAGCAGCAGGAGGCTCAGCAGGAGACTCCAGCTCCAGAACCAGTGGTTACTCCATTGGAGACTACTACTCCTGCAGAGAGCACAACTACAGAGGTTGACAATGCTACAGTACGTCAGGAGAACTTGGACCTCATCTCTGGTTCTGGTCTGCAGAACTACAGCGTTGTTGTAGGTTCTTTCTCTCTCAAGGCTAACGCAGAGGGTTTGGCCAGCACATTGAAGAGCGCCGGCTATGATTCTCAGATCGCATACAACAGCGAGCGCAACATGTATCGTGTCATCGCTGCTACATTCGTAGACAAGGCAGGTGCCGTTAAGAGCCGCAACAAGCTTCGCGCAGGCAAGTATCCTGATGCATGGTTGCTCTTGAAGAAGTAATTCTTTTGCGTTTCACCAAGATTCTGAAAATTTCGTTTGAATGCGAATTTTATCAATAGATTACGGTAAGAAACGTACCGGACTGGCAGTTACCGACCCATTGCAGATCATTGCCAATGGGTTGGCAACTGTTGCTACGTCTGAGCTCTTCGAGTTTTGTGAAGCCTATATCCAGAAGGAGCAGGTGGAGCGCATCGTCATCGGAAAGCCTACTCAGCCCAACGGGCAGCCCAGCGAGAACCTGGCGCGAGTGGAGAACTTCTACAATCGCTGGCGCAAGGCGCATCCCGAGGTGCCTATCGAGTATTACGATGAGCGATTCACCTCTGTTCTTGCCCATAGGGCGATGATAGACGGAGGCGTGAAGAAGAAGACGAGAAGAGAAAACAAGGGATTGGTAGATGAGATAAGCGCTACCATCATATTACAGGATTTTATGCAATCAAGAAGATGATTTTACCAATTTATATTTATGGTCAGCCTGTTTTGAGAAAAGTGGCTGAAGATATTACTCCAGATTACCCTGAACTCAAGGAGTTGATTAATAATATGTATGAAACCCTCGATTCCAGCAATGGCATCGGCCTGGCTGCGCCGCAGATTGGCTTGGCCATCCGCCTGGTGGTCATCGACCTGGACGTGCTCAGCGACGATCTTCCTGAGTACAAGGGATTCCGCCATGCGTTCATCAATCCGCATATCTTGGAGTATGATGAGGAGGCTGAGAAGGATTCTTCTGACGAGGGTTGTCTCTCCATCCCAGGCATCAACGAGAAGGTGGTTCGCCCTACATGCATCCACGTGAAGTATATGGACGAGCAGTTCCAGGAGCACGATGAATGGGTGTCTGGTTACCTGGCGCGCGTCATGCAGCATGAGTTCGACCACTTGGAGGGAACCATGTTCGTTGACCGTGTGTCTCCACTGCGTAAGAACATGATTGCCGGAAAGCTCAAGAACATCATCAAGGGCAAGTTCCGCTGCAGCTATCGTACTAAGATTCGTCGATGAAAAAGTTTATTTTCACTTTTGTGCTGATGCTGACCGCTTTGTCGGCATCGGCGCAATATAGAGTTGACCGGCTCGTAACTGCCGGCAGAAGCGCCTTGTATTACGAGGACTTCGTTCTTTCCATTAAGTATTTTAATCTAGCCATCGGTGCCAAGCCTTATCTCTATGAGCCTTGGTATTACCGCAGTGTTGCCAAGTTTAATCTCGATGATTACATGGGTGCTGAGAGTGATGCCTCTGAGGCGTTGAACCTCAATCCCTATATCAACGATATCTACGACTTGCGTGCCATCTGCCGTATCCGCCAGAACCGTTTCTCGGATGCCATCGCCGATTACGATGCAGCCATCCGTCTGGAACCGCGCAACCGCAACTACTGGTTCAATCGTGCACTCTGCCTCATGGAGGAGAAGCATTACGACCAGGCGCAGCTGCAGCTGGATACCATCATTACCAAATGGAAGGATTATTCCAACGCCTATTCCCTGAAGGCCGAGGTGTATCTGCATCAGAAGGATACCGTGCAGGCAGAGAAATGGCTCGACCAGAGCCTCAAGCTGAACCCTTTTGATGGAGATGCATGGACCACGCGTGCCTATATGGCACTTGCCCGAAAGGAGTGGAAGACGGCGGATGAGGCGCTCACCAAGTCGCTCCATTTCAAGCCGAACAACGTAAACAGTTACATCAACCGTGCTTTGGCTCGTATCAACATCAATAATCTACGAGGTGCGATGAGCGACTATGATGCTGCCATCGACCTTGATCCCAACAATTTCCTGGCTCATTACAACCGTGGCTTGATGCGTGTGCAGTTGGGCGATGACAACCGTGCCATCACCGATTTCGACTTCGTCATCAAGATGGAGCCGAAGAACTTCATGGCCATCTTCAACCGTGCCCTGCTGCACGACAAGACGGGTAACCTGAAGGCGGCTATCCGTGATTATTCTACGGTTATCGGGCAGTTTCCAAACTTCTGGACGGGTCTTTCCTATCGTGCCCGCTGCTATCGCCGCCTGGGTATGACGGCAAAGGCTGAGATGGATGAGTTCCGCATCTTCAAGGCGCAGATGAACAAGCACATCGGCATTCAGCCTCGCTGGAGTGCGAAGACCAAGAAGGAGATGCGCAAGCGTTCGGAGATAGACCCTGATAAGTTTGCTTCGCTCGTGGTGGATGATGAGCCGAAGTATGAGCACAATTACAAGAGTGAGTATCGTGGCAGGGTGCAGAACCGCCAGGTGGAGACCAGCTATCTGCCTATGTTCCAGCTCTCTTATTTCCCTAATACCCAGAATGTGAGTGGGGTACAGGCGTTCGATAAGGCTGTGGAGGATTTGAACCAGCAGCTTAGTACTCTTGCTTCAGACCCTTCTGCATCAGGTTCCAAGGCTGCTGCCGCTAAGGGCAAGACTTCTGATAAGGTGTATATCGTATGCTCTAAGGAGCAGTTGGATGAGAATGGTTCCATGAAGATATTCTCTCTGATAGATAAGCTCTCGGCAGAGCTGAGTGTGGCAAAGGATATCGAGCAGAAGAAGCTGATTCTCATGCGTCGTGCCATCGCCCACAGTGTGCTTCGCGATTTCGAGGCAGCCATCAGCGATTTCACCTATTATATATCTCTGGATGATAAGAATGCGCTGGCTTACTGGCAGCGTGCCGTGTGCCAGGCAGAGATGGACGAGTTCAACAAGGCAGAGGGCAAGGGAGTGGTGAATATCCATTCTGCCGAGGCTGATTTCAGCGATGCCATCCGCCTGAACAGCAGCAATGCCTACATCTATTATAACAGAGGTAATCTGCATGCCGGCAGAAACGAGCTTTCCAAGGCGATAGATGATTATACCATCGCGCTGAAGATAGATAACCGTTTGGCTGAGGCTTATTATAATAGAGGTATCGCCCGTGCCAAGAGCGGCAACAGGCAGGCTGGCATCCAGGATCTCTCTAAGGCTGGAGAGCTGGGATTATATGATGCTTACTCTGTGATCAAGCGATTGAATAAGGCGAAATAATAATAAAAAAATCCCGCAGATTGATAGTCTGCGGGATTTTTTTTTATATTCTCGTCACCTGCTTTACGCCCTTTACGGCACTCAGTTTCTTGATCAGTGCATCCGTCTTGCCGGCATCATCAATCATCACGGTTACATTGCCCGAGAACAGGCCGTCCTTGGATGAGATGTTGATGCCTCTCATCACGAGCTTATCCTCTTTCGAGATGATATTCGTAATGTTGCTCACGATGCCGATATCATCATTTCCGATGATTCTCAGGGTGATGGCATACTTCGATGTACCCTTGCCGCTCCATTTCGCCTTCACGATGCGATAACCGAAACGGCGGCGCAGTTCCTTGGCGTTAGGACAGTCGATGCGGTGAATCTTGATACCCTTGCTGATGGTCACGAATCCGAAGATAGGGTCGCCATAGATAGGGTGGCAGCAGTGGGAGAGCTCGAAGTCGATGCCCTTCAAGTGCTCATCTATTACCAGCACGTCGTCGCTCTGCTTCAGGAGTTCCTCGGTAGGATTCTCGAACTCGAAGTTCTCGGCACTCTCGGCAGGCTTGTTGGCGTTGCTGAGGTTGAGGTCGTGGTCGCGTTCTTCGATGTATTTCTCCACCACGGTGTTCACGTCGAGTTTCTCTTCCGCCACATCCTTGTAGAAATCAGAGTTCTCCTTGTATCCCATCTTCTTGATGATGCGCGCCATGGTGCTCTCATCAATCTCTATCTTGCGGTTCTTGAATCGGCGTTCCAGCAGTTCCTTGGCATAGAGTCCGTCCTTCTTCTGCGTTTCCTTCAGGGCGAGGCGAATCTTAGCCTTTGCCTTCGAGGTCTGCACGATGTTGAGCCATTCTCTTCTAGGCTTCTGGTTGCTCTGGGTGAGGATTTCCACCTGGTCGCCCGAGTGCAGTTCCTGTCGGAAGGTCACCGCCTTGCCGTTGATCTTTCCGCCCACGCAGGTGTTTCCGATGCGCGAGTGGATGTAGTAGGCAAAGTCGAGCACCGTGGCGCCCTTAGGGAAGTTCAGCAGATCGCCTTTAGGGGTGAACACGTATACCTCGTCTTCCTTCAGATCGGTGGTAAACTGGTCCATCAGCTGCAAGTCGTCGTTGCTTTCCAGGGCGGCACGGATGTTGGCGAGCCATTCGTCAATGCCTCCTTCTCCCTGCTTGATGCCCTTGTATCGCCAGTGTGCAGCCAGACCGTGTTCGGCAATATCGTCCATTCTTTCGGTTCTGATCTGCACCTCCACCCATTTGTTCTCAGGTCCCAGAACGGTGGTGTGCAGACTCTCGTATCCGTTGCTCTTAGGCACGCTGAGCCAGTCGCGCATACGCTTCGGGTTCGGCTGATACATATCTGTGATCAGGGCGAATGTCTGCCAGCACTGCATGTATTCCTTCTCTCTAGGTGCATCGATGATGATGCGGATGGCGAAAAGGTCGTACACGCCCTCGAAGGCGCATTTCTGCTTCTTCATCTTCTGCCAGATGGAGTGGATGCTCTTGGTGCGTCCCTTCATGTGATATTTCAGTCCGGCAGCATCGAGCTTTTCCTGGATAGGCTGGATGAATCGGGCGATATAGGCATCGCGCGACGCCTTGGTGGCATTCAGCTTCTCCTTGATCATGTAGTAGGCATCGTGCTCCAGATACTTCAGGCTCAGGTCTTCCAGCTCGCTCTTCAGCTTGTAGAGACCCAGCTTGTGGGCGAGTGGGGCATAGAGGTAGCTGGCTTCCTCGCTCACCTCGTGCTTCGCCTCCTTCTGGTCGGTATCACGAATCTGTCGCATCACGTTCACGCGGTCGGCTATCATGATGAGAATCACGCGCATGTCTTCAGAGAAAGAGATGAGCAGGTTTCTGAAGTTCTCACTCTCGATGATAGGGTTGCGCTTGTAGAGGTCGTGGATGCGGAGCAGTCCGCTGATGATGTGCGCCACGCTGTCGCCGTATTTCTGCTGGATGTCCTCGATGGTCTGATAGCCGTCGATAACGCTGGTCTGCATCAGGATGGCGATGATGCCGTCTCTTTTCAGACCGATTTCGTTCACAGCGATTTCTGCTGTCTGCAGGGCTGCGAGTATAGGGTTCATGCCGAAGACGTTGCGCTTAATCTGGTGGTTGATGAAGGCATGCTGTATGTCTTCACGCAGATGCTGCTCGTCACCCGGCTTGAACGTGTCGCCCACGGCGTTTCTCAGTCGCTCCAGTATCTGAAGTGTCTGTTCCTTTTCTTCGGTTGTGAATTTAAAAGTTGTTTCGTTCATTGTCGTTCCCTCCCGTTGATTATATTTTATTGAGTTTTATAACTCATCTATCCATTTCTGGCCTGATTTTGTGTTAAGCCAGATGGCGAAGCTGGCACCTATAACTGTCATGATAAACATGAATAATGTCATTAGTTCCATAACTTATATTATAAATTATCAATCCACTTCTGCCCCGACTTTGTGTTGAGCCAGATTGCAAAGCTGCTGCTAATAATTAGACCCAGCGAAAAAATAAACATTAATCCATCCATAATAATATTATTTATCGTTATACTTCATAATTCTATTAGCGCAATATGCAATGATAATTGCAGATAGCGTACCTATGAACAAACACAGTAAATTGTATATGTTCAATTCTTGGTTTGTTACTAATGGCGATAAACCGCCAATTCCTACACCACTTAAGAATAATGTAGATACCCCATAGAGGTAATGTGATAGCCCCGACCTTCTGTCGTGCTCCTTTGATAATTTACTAACCATGTCGCAATATTCTATTTTAAATTTGTCAAACAATGGCGTTTCGGCGTTAAAAAACGCGTACTTCGTTAAATTTTCATTGCAAAGGTACAAAAAAAAGCGGAAATATTTCTGATTATCAGAAAAAACTATTATCTTTGTAGCACATATAGTGTAAATTTAACATAAATATGGTATTATGAATCAGCAAGATCTAAACCAAATCGCTGCCCGCGGCATCTCCGAGCAGCAGATTGAACACCAGTTGGAACAAATCAAGAATGGTTTCCCATTCCTCAAACTAGAGGGTGCGGCTGCCATCGGTAAGGGTATCATGGCTCCTACAGCCCAGGAAGTGGAAGACTACGAGAAGGCGTGGAACGACTACAAGGCTGAGGGTCACAAGATTGTGAAGTTCGTACCTGCCTCAGGTGCGGCAAGCCGTATGTTCAAGAACATGTTTGCATTCCTCGATGCTCCATACGATGTTCCTACTACTGACTTCGAAAAACAATTCTTCGAGAATATCAAGAAGTTTGCTTTCCGCAAGGCGCTCTGCGACAAGTGTCATGTGAACAATGAGAAGGGCATCATGTGCCTCATCAAGAAGGGCGATTACAAGGCCATCGTGGCTAATCTCCTCAAGCCAGAGGGATTGAACTACGGACAGTTGCCTAAGGGATTGCTCCAGTTCCACGAGTATGAGGACGAGGTTCGCACCCCAATGGAAGAGCACCTGGTTGAGGCTGCGCTCTATGCCAGCAGCAACGGCGAGGCAAACGTTCACTTCACCGTTTCTCACGACCACCTGGAACTCTTCAAGCAGATGGTAGCTGAGAAGGCAGATAAGTATGCGCAGCGCTACGGCATCAAGTATAACATCTCATTCTCTGAGCAGAAGCCTAGCACCGATACCATCGCTGCCAATCCGGATAATACTCCATTCCGCAACGAGGATGGATCATTGCTGTTCCGTCCGGGCGGTCATGGCGCGCTCATCGAGAATCTCAACGAGATTGATGCAGATGTAGTATTCATCAAGAACATCGATAATGTGGTTCCTGATCGTCTGAAGGCAGAGACTGTTACCTGGAAGCAGGTGATTGCAGGTGTATTGGTTACTTTGCAGAAGCAGGCATTCGATTATCTCAAGGTGCTGGATTCCGGACAGTACAACCACGAGAAGCTGGAGGAGATTATCCGCTTCGTTCAGCGTGATCTCTGCTGCCGCAAGGCTGATATCAAGGAACTGGAGGATGCCGAACTGGTTATCTATCTGCGCAAGAAGTTGAACCGTCCTATGCGTGTCTGCGGTGTCGTTAAGAACGTAGGCGAGCCTGGTGGTGGTCCATTCCTTACCTACAACCAGGATGGCACTGTAAGTCTTCAGATTCTGGAGAGCTCACAGATTGACAAGAACAACGAGGAGTACATGAAGATGTTTACCGAGGGAACTCATTTCAACCCAGTAGATCTCGTTTGCGCAACCAAGGATTACCAGGGCAATGCCTTCGATCTTCCTAAGTTCGTAGATCCATCCACCGGTTTCATCTCAAGTAAGAGCAAGAACGGTAAGGACTTGAAGGCCTTGGAGTTGCCAGGTCTCTGGAATGGTGCGATGAGCGACTGGAACACCGTATTCGTAGAGGTTCCTCTGGGCACATTCAACCCGGTGAAGACCGTTAACGATCTGCTCCGCGACCAGCATCAGGCCGTAGAGGGTGGCATCAAGCACGAGCATCACCACGACGGAGGTTGCTGCAAGCACTAGCCCACGGATTATTTTTTTAGTCCCACGGATTTCACAGATTTACACAGATTTTTTTTCTGGTTAGAGAATTACATCTGTGTAAATCTGTGAAATCTGTGGGACATTGACTTTAATCTCTGTGGGACATTGACTTTAATCTCTGTGGGACATTGACTTTAATCTCTGTGGGATATTGACTTTAATCTCCGTGGGGAGTACAAATACAATAAAGGCTCAATTCCCGATACTTCGAGGATTGAGCCTTCATCATTTTGAGATTAAGAGGTTGGTCATGAAATTAAGGAAAACTTATCTAACTGCGAGAATACGATTTCTGCAAGAGATAGATTTTGATGATTCCTTGATCTCGCTCTTCATTTCTTCTCAATGCATCAGATTTCTCCATTTTGTTAGTTTTTGGTTATATCTGACGCTTGTTACATCTGTTTTCTCTGGTTCCGATGGAATTCAATACTAATTGTACCAGATTTCTCCGCCTAAAACGTTTGGAAACTCTTCAGATGCTGTTCTTTCTACGGGAGCAGTAATCTCTACGAACTCACCGTACTTCTTAGCGTTGTTGATCTGCATAATTGTTGGTTTTGTTGATTGTGAATATTTGGATTGACTATATTGGTGATAGATAGCATGGACTCTCGCCCTTCATCGTATCATCATTTTTACTTTTCTACATCTTTATTCCTTAAATTTCTGATGCAAAGTTACGCAAAAAAATGATATAAAGCAAGTGAGTATAGAAAAATACTGTCTTTTTTAATTATTTTTAAATATAAAGTGAATAAAAAGTGTATAAATATAAAAAAAAGCACCTGCCCATCACGGGTAAGTGCTCTTATAAACCTTCGTTTCTATCCGCTGGTAGAAACTTACAAGGTTTTAAATATATTTATCATGTAATTTAAATCGTGATTTCACCTGCAAGCGATTGCTTGAGCATCTCTCTCACCTTGCAGTTGTCCTCATATCTGCCCTGCAGATACATCAGCTTCGTAACCATCGCCTCCACCGTAGAGTCGTAGCCGCTGATCACGTGGGCGGTCTTCAGCTGGAATCCCGCTCCGTAGCGTTCCATCTCCACGCAGCCCGTAAGACACTGGCTGATGTTCACGATGTTCACGCCGCGATGAGCTGCCTCGTCAAGCAGGCGCATAATCCATGGCGCATGAGGCGCATTGCCCGAACCGAAGGTACGCATCACGATGCCTCGCAAGTCGGGTGATTCCAACACGTGGCGCACGATGTTGTCCTGAATGCCCGGAAAGAGACTGAACACAATCACGTTCGGGTCGAGCTTCAGATGGGGAACCATCGGCTTGTCGTAGTCTGGCGTGAGGATATGATGCCTGTGATACTGGAAGTTGATGCCCACATCGCAGAGGTGCGGATGGTTGAACGATTCGAAGGCATGAAATCCCTCGGCATTGATCTTGATGGCACGGTTGCCGCGAATCAGTTTGCCGTTGAAGAAGATGCATACCTCCGGCACCATCGGATGTCCCTCCTCATCCTTTGCCGAAGCAATCTCAATGGCAGTCATCAGGTTCTCCTTGCCGTCGGTGCGCAGTTCGCCGATAGGCAGCTGGCTTCCGGTCAGAATCACCGGCTTGGTCAGATTCTCGAGCATGAAGCTCAGGGCTGATGATGTGTAAGCCATCGTATCCGTGCCGTGCAGGATAACGAAGCCGTCGTAGTCATCATAGTTCTTGGCGATGATGCTGACGATTTCTGCCCATCTCATCGGGTCCATGTCGCTGGAGTCGATAGGAGGGTCAAACTTTCTCACGTCGATTTCCGCCTGAATCAGTTTGAATTCTGGCATGGAAGAGACGAGGTGGTTGAAGTCGAGAGGCTCCAGTACGCCTGTCACGGGATCCTTTCCCATACCGATGGTACCTCCTGTATAGATGATGAGAATCTTGGGTGTTGCCATTTTATTTATCAATATTTACTTTTTGTCACTTAATCGAGTGCAAATATACAGAAAATATTCGATATGACCAAGTGTTTCCCCGAAAAATATGCCATGTTTTAACATTTTGTTATCATTCGATAGCAAATCCTGCCGGTTCCTTCCAATCCTGCGTTTTTTCAGAAATCCTATATATATAATAAGGTGTAACCACAAAAGTGTCGCCATTTAGTGGAGATTTGAAAATAAATGCATTTTTTATGCAAAAATATTCGCTCGTTACAAAAAGAAATAGTACTTTTGCACACGATTTAATAAAAATACTAAGTTGTTATGGTAAAAATCACATTCCCAGACGGATCTGTTCGTGAGTATGAGCAGGGCGTAACTGGCTTACAAATCGCCGAGAGCATCTCACCGGCTCTCGCTCGCAACGTTGTATCTTGCGGTGTTAATGGTGAGACAGTAGAGTTGAACCGTCCTATCAATGAGGATGCTAACGTAGAACTCTACAAGTTTGAGGATGAGCAGGGTAAGCACACATTCTGGCATACATCTGCCCACTTGTTGGCTGAGGCTCTGCAGGAGCTTTACCCAGGCATCCAGTTCGGCTTCGGTCCAGCCGTAGAGAGCGGTTTCTTCTACGACGTGATGCCAGCCGAGGGTCAGGTGATCTCAGAGAATGATTTCGCCAAGATTGAGGCTAAGATGATGGAACTCGCCAAGAAGAACGAACCAGTGGTTCGCAAGGAGGTGGCTAAGGCTGATGCGCTCGCTGAGTTCAAGGCCGATGGTCAGACCTACAAGTGCGAGCACATTGAGCAGGACTTGGAGGATGGCACCATCACCACATATACCCAGGGTAATTTCACCGACCTTTGCCGTGGTCCTCACTTGATGAACACTGGCCTTATCAAGGCTGTGAAGATTACAAGTGTGGCTGGTGCCTTCTGGCGCGGTGATGCCAAGCGCGAGCAGATGACCCGTATCTACGGTATCAGCTTCCCTAAGAAGAAGATGCTCGATGAGTACCTGGTTATCCTCGAAGAGGCTAAGAAGCGCGACCACCGTAAGATTGGTAAGGAGATGGAACTCTTCATGTTCTCAGAGCGTGTAGGTAAGGGTCTTCCTATCTGGTTGCCAAAGGGTACACAGCTCCGCCTCCGCTTGCAGGAGTTGCTCCGTTCTCTCCTGAAGCCTTATAACTATCAGGAGGTTATCTGTCCTGGTATCGGCGGCAAGAGTCTCTATGTTACATCTGGTCACTATGCTCACTATGGCAAGGATGCATTCCAGCCTATCCAGACTCCAGAGGAGGATGAGGAGTATATGCTCAAGCCAATGAACTGTCCTCACCACTGTGAGGTCTACGCTCGTAAGCCTCGTTCTTACAAGGATCTTCCTTTGCGTATCGCAGAGTTCGGTACCGTATTCCGCTATGAGAAGAGCGGTGAGCTCCACGGCTTGACTCGTGTTCGTACATTTACTCAGGATGATGCCCACATCTTCGTTCGTTCAGATCAGGTGAAGTCTGAGTTCGAGAATGTAATCGACGTAATCTTGAAGGTATTCAAGATTTTCGGTTTCGAGAACTACGAGGCACAGATTTCTCTCCGCGACCCTAAGGATACCGAGAAGTATATCGGTTCTGATGAGATTTGGGAAGAGAGCGAGAACGCTATCCGTGAGGCTTGCAAGGAGAAGGGTCTTGAGACTCGTGAGGAGATTGGCGAGGCTGCCTTCTATGGTCCTAAGCTCGACTTCATGGTGAAGGATGCCATCGGCCGTCGCTGGCAGTTGGGTACCATCCAGGTGGATTACAACTTGCCTGAGCGCTTCAAGCTGGAGTATACCGCCGAGGATAACTCAAAGAAGACTCCTGTGATGATTCACCGTGCACCATTCGGTTCATTGGAGCGTTTCACAGCCGTTCTCATCGAGCACACAGCCGGTCACTTCCCATTGTGGTTGACTCCAGACCAGGTTGCTATTCTTCCTATCTCAGAGAAGTTCAACGACTATGCCCAGAAGGTACGTCAGTATCTTGACAAGCAGGGCGTTCGTGCTTTGGTTGATGACCGTAACGAGAAGATTGGCCGCAAGATTCGCGACAACGAGTTGAAGCGTGTGCCTTACATGGTTATCGTAGGTGAGAAGGAGAGTGCCGAGGGCCTCGTTTCTATGCGTAAGCAGGGTGGTGGCGAGCAGGCTACCATGAGCATGGAAGAGTTTGCTCAGCGCATCAACGCCGAGGTTGCAGAGCAGCTGAAGGCAGCTGAGGAGTAGATTTTTTTCACGCTGATAGATATTTTTTCACGCTGAAATATTTTTTTTAGTCACGCAGATTTCGCAGATGACGCAGATTTTTTCTTGGGGTATTCTTTGTTGTAGGGTACTGGAAAAACGGCGTAGTTTGGGGAGTCTGCGTGAGTTTTTTAGGGAATACTAAAAACTTGATGTTATGACAGAAAACGAAATATCTTATAAGGTTATCGGAGCAATATATAAGGTGTATAATGAGCTTGGTCCTGGCTTGTTAGAGTCTGTTTATGAAGCTGCCCTTTGCTATCAACTCAGAAAAGATGGTTTGAAGGTTGATAACCAGGTGAGACTCCCTGTAATATATGATGGGCATGTCTTGCCTGTAGATTTGCGATTGGATGTTTTGGTTGAGGATAAGGTAATCGTAGAATTGAAGGCGGTTGCAGAAATGAAGGCGGTTTATGGCAAACAGCTTCTTACTTATCTGAAAATATCTCATCTAAAACTTGGATTGCTGGTTAATTTTGATACGTCTGATATTCGTTCATCTATTCATCGGGTCGCTAATCACCTTTAGCTCACGCTGATATGTTTTTTTCTCACGCTTGATTATGTTTTTTTAGTCACGCAGATTTCGCAGATGACGCAGATTTTCATTGCCATGACATGCTTGGGAGAGTATCAAGAAAGATCTGCGAAATCTGACCGGATAGGTCTCATCTGCGGATAAATGATGTAGAAGAAGAAAAATCTGCGTAATCTGCGAAATCTGCGTGACTTAAAAAGCAATCTGTGGGGGTAAAACATTAAATCCATTAGAAAAACAAAGAATCTGCGGGCAAAAATGAAAATAACCCGCTGAAAATTTGGTGGTTTCATGGAAAATTCGTAACTTTGCAGCCGTTTAATCAAAAAGACAAAAGAATATATCGAATAGTTAATGAAAAATGACAAAATGAAAAATCAGTATCGCGTAAACGAACAGATACGCGTACGTGAAGTGAGAGTTGTAAGTGAAGGCGGAGCTGAAGTGATGCCTACACGTAAAGCGTTGGACTTGGCACGTCAGCAAGAGCTTGACCTGGTCGAGATATCCCCTAATGCCCAGCCACCAGTTTGCCGTATAGTTGACTATTCTAAGTTCCTTTACCAGCAGAAGAAGCATGCTAAGGAAATGAAGCAGAAGCAGGTGAAGGTGGAGACCAAGGAGATCCGTTTCGGACCTCAGACCGATGAGCACGACTACCAGTTCAAGCTCAAGCACGCCAAGGAGTTCCTCAGCGAGGGCAACAAGGTTCGTGCATACGTGTTCTTCCGCGGTCGTTCTATCCTCTTCAAGGAGCAGGGTGAAGTTCTCCTCCTCCGTTTCGCCAATGATTTGGAAGAATACGGAAAGGTAGAGCAGATGCCACGCCTCGAGGGTAAGAAGATGTTCCTCTACATGAGTCCAAAGAAGGCTGGCACAGCCAAGAAGAGCCAGCAGAAGATGGACCGTGAGAAGCGTGAGGCTGAAGCCAAGGCCGCTGCTGATGCAGAGCGCGAGGCTAATGCCGAGAAGAATGGCTTGCTCGCAAATGCCAAAGGCGGCGATGCCCTGAAGAAACTCGCAGAGGGAGCAGAGGATTAAGAAAAGAAAAAAGATGCGTAACGCCCTGGTATATGCGTTGCCATCGCTATAATAAATAACAATTTAAATTAAAAGTAAAAATGCCAAAAGTAAAGACTAATTCCGGCGCAAAGAAGAGATTCCGTTTCACCGGTACAGGTAAGATTAAGCGTCATCACGCTTTTCACAGTCACATCTTGACTAAGAAGACAAAGAAGCAGAAGAGAAATCTCCTCGGCGAGACTCTCGTAGACCGTTCAAACTTGAAGCAGGTTCGCGACTTGCTCTGCCTCCGTTAATTATTAACTTTTTAGTCGAACTTTTAAAGAAAAAAAATTATGCCAAGATCAGTAAATCACGTTGCATCTAAAGCAAAGAGAACAAAAATCTTGAAGCTCACTAAGGGTTACTATGGAGCTCGCAAGAATGTATGGACAGTAGCTAAGAACACTTGGGAGAAGGGTCTTACCTACGCTTATCGCGATCGTCGTAACAAGAAGCGCACATTCCGCGCATTGTGGATCCAGCGTATCAACGCTGCTGCTCGCCTCGATGGTATGAGCTACAGCCAGTTGATGGGTGCTCTTCACAAGGCAGGTATCGAGATCAACCGCAAGGTTCTCGCTGACCTCGCTGTTAACAACCCAGAGGCTTTCAAGGCTATCGTTGCTAAGGTGAAGTAAATCCGACGCTAAATTTTTTATCGTGTTAGTGATAACACATAGGGAGTTTAGCCTCTAGATTTTGAAAAGATTGAATCCCCAGCTATCATTCATTTGATGGCTGGGGATTTTTGTTTTCTCCACTTCCTGTGTTTTGTTTTCTCCACTTCCTGTGTTTTATTTTCTCTAGCTTCCATTCTTGAGCAGTTATGCATATCTCATTCTCGCAGTCACGCATATATAAAAAAACATGCGTCCCGGAGTGGGGCGCATGCCTTTTATCTATAGTTTTTAAAACTTTTATTTCTTGATCAATTATTTCTTGATTAACTACTTCTTAATCATCTTCTTGCTCTCGCCATTGGTATACTTCACGATGTAAACCTGGCCACTCTGCATGCTGGTAACCTGCTGACCTGCCATGTTGTAGATGGCCTTTACGCCATTTGGCAAGGTGATGGTCTCAAGGTTCTTGATACCAGTGGTATAGTCCTTGAAGGTGATGGTGCGGGTTACGCAGTTCTTCAGGTCGTTGGATGTAACGGTGAAGCTTACGTAGGTATTGAAACTATCGGCTGTAATCTTCTTGGTAACATAAGCACCGGCACCGATAGCCTCCAACTGGAAGTTGTTGATATCCAAATTCTTATTGTAGCCTTCAATCTCCAACTCGCCGGCTTCATCAAACTTATTTGTAATGTCCTCACCATCCATGGTAACCTTCTTCACGCCGGCATTGTAAACCATCTCTACATCGTCTACATACAAAACGTCTGGATTGGTCTCGCTCTTGCTGCCACCGCTAGGCACAGCGCAGGTTGACATGGTAACCAGGGCTGCCTTAGGCATTTCCTCAGCATTATTGTAGGTGAATGGGATGGTAATCTCCTGCCACTCGTCCTTGCTCTCGATAGAAGAGTTGTTGGCACGGCCGATGATATTGGCTGCATACTTGTCATCCTCAGGGTCCTGAACCATATTGCCGTTGGTCAAGAGGGCGCTGATGGTAGCCTTAGGATTCTTGTTGCCTTCGCCAGCCTTGAACTTCACCCAAACCTTCATGGAATCAGGCTTGTTGTTGAGCACAGCATAGAATGGATCGCCGTTGGCATCCACATCTGTTGAGCTGAAATCCAGGAATGAGCAGTTGTCCTTGCTTGATGCAATCATGCTGCCTGCCTTCAGACGACCGGTGGTGATGGTACCGTTGGCAGAAGCTGCAACAATTGAACCCACCTTCACTGGAGTAGAAACAATCTTTACACACTGCTTGTTGTCTTCTGCTGCGTTCTCGCGCACCTCAGAAGATGCATAGGTATGTACTGCTGCTGAAACCGCGCTTGCCATGCTGCCCGTAGAGCTCATGAAAGAGTGCCATCCGTTAGGCTCCTGGCTCTTGGCGCTGCTGTAAGATGCTTCGTGGAAATTCTCGAAACCGGCGTTTGGCAACTGGCCCATCTCGTTGGTATTCTTGCCCAGCTTTACGCCTACAATCATGTTGCCAGCCAATGGAATATTGAGGCAGGCATTGAAATTGTCGCCCTTCAGTTCACCCTTCAGGAGGATGTTCACGTTGCCGAGACCTGGTCCCATCCATTCTACGTTCTCATCGTCACCCTTGGTAATCTGGATATCCTTTGCTGCATTGAGCATGATGACGTTGCCACACTTGGTAGCCTCTACATCCTTGATAACGATGTTACCAATCTGCATGAAATCGTTCATCTTGAAGTTGAGCAGGCTCATGGTGTATTTGCCGTCTTTCTGCTCATCCACGTTCACCTTGATGTCGCCCACAGGCATGTCCGTTCCCATCATGTTAACCACGAGAGGGCAGGTGTAATCCTTTGCCATCATCTGCATAGAGCAGAGAGCTGCTGCTACTAAAGTAAAAATTTTCTTCATAAGTTTTCCTTTCTTTTATTATGATATAATTGATTTTTCTCTCCTATACATTATTATATATAAGATATTCTGGAGCAGATTTCCTATTTCAGCTGATAGCTCAGTCCGATGGTGCCGTAGATGGGATACATCGACTGCTCTATCACGTGGAAGTCTTTCTTGAACACTTCTGATAAGCCCCAGGTTAAGCCCACGTAGCCGCCCCAGCGCTTCGAGAAATTCCAGTCGGCACCTACGTCGATGCCAAACTGCCAGTTGCGCATATCGTCCGAGAAGTCGTATTCGCCACGCTCTCCGTCCTCATGTCCCAGTTCTACCTTGGGTCCCGTAGGGTCGCCCTGGCGCAGATAACCGTCGTAGGCGCTGCCCTCAAACTTATGCGAGGTGACGTAGGAGAAGTAAGGACCCAGCTTCAGGCGAAGCTTCTCGCTCACGTCGTAAGTGGCTTGCACTGGGATCGTTGCGAGGCTCTGGTCTACCTTTGTTATAACGTTGCCCGTGAACACGCCATCCAGCTGCTCACCACCTTTCACCATGGTCATGTGGTAGTTCTTTACGCCCGCATCAATCTTCATGCCCTTGCCTTCGAAATGCAGGCCGAACATCAGTCCCCACTTGTTGTCCAGGGGATAGTGGGCGTCGATGCCGAGCAGCAGGTTAGGCTGCAGCGTGTAGCTGTGGAGGGTTCGGATGGTGGCAGGCATGCCGATAGGGGCAGTGCCACCCAGGTTGTAGCCGATGCGTGCCTGGTAGGTGAATTTGTGGAGCAGTTCTCCCAGATTCTGTCCCCATGCCTCAGCATAGCAGAGGCATAGGATTGCGGCTGATATGATGAATGGCTTTTTCATTGTCTTGTCTTCTTTTTTCTAAATCTTCTCAATCTCTTCTTAATGAATCTTCTTTGTAAGAATCTTCTCGTTGAATCTTCTTTGGCAGAATCATTTATTCCTTTTCGCAGGCGATGCGGAACTGATCCACCCACAATGTACTTCCGATGGCTCCCATGAACGAGGCGCCTTCTACGCTCGATGAGCAGACGATGGCCATGCTGTAGCCCATGTTTCTGAGTTTCTGGGCATCCACCTCCTTCTTATAAACGAAGTCGAGGTCGAAATGGGTCCACTCGGGCGTGTCGTCGATGTCTGGCACCTTGGCGATTGCCACCACCTGAGGGCTGGTCTGCACGTTGTCGCCATAGAGCACGATGCTGTTGCCCTCGGCGTCGTGGTTGTCGTAGAACACGGCATAGATGGTGCCGTAGTCTTTCTTGCCTTCCACCACCTTCTTCTGGCGGTCGGTGAACACATCGCCACGCTTGTATCGGTAGTAGCCGCTGAATTTGGTGGGCTTGAAACTTACGGGCACGCCAAACTGGGTGGCCTTCATGGCATCCTTCAGTGCCTGACTGGCGTCGAACTTTCCGATGAAGAGGTTGCCCGCAGCGATAGGCATCTTGGCCATTGCGCCAAACTGGTCGGTATCGCTGGTGGTGAGTTTCACGCAGGCACCGTCGTAGCCTTGCTCCACAGGTACCGTTGGATATTGGTCTGGCTTGGCAGAGCTTCGGCTCATGTAGAAGCCCGGATTTCCCGTAGCCCAGTTGTTGGCAAGCGTACCGTCGTCGTTCTTGTCGCTCCAGACATAATATTTATGAACGGGCTTGTTTTCGTTGAGGAAATAGTTTTCGAAGTCGTACTTCATCACTTCGTAAACCACGGGCGGGAAGGTGAATCCCACTCTGTACTGCCGTTTCCAGTTGCCATCCTCGGAAGTAACGGTGTAGGTTACTTGCCCGTTGGTGAAATCCTGCACCGAACCGTTGGCAGGCGATAGGGTAGCGCCTGGTGTAATCTGGAATTTCGGTGCGAAGTGCGAGAGATCGGTTCCCTTTTTTACGAGGAAGCTGATTTCATCTTCCGTAGACATCACGTTCTGCAGGGTATCTGTGGCTTTGAGGAAGCATTCTTCCCAGTTGCCGTTGTTGGGGATGAAGGCCTGCTCAATGTCGCATTCGGCATTGAGGGGTTCGTCCTTGAAGCACGAGGTGAATGCTGGGGCAGATAGTGCTATCGCGAGGATAGGTATGAATTTTGAATATTTTTTCATAAATGTCACCTTATATTATAATTATTCGTGATGATTCAGGTGCAAATTTAAGCAGAAAACCCGAAACTACCAAATATTTTTCTCTTTTTAGATATATTAGTTCCGAAATTAAACAAAATTAAGGCGGCGAAGCCTTTGTGACTTCGTCGCCTTTCAATTTTTAAGCCAGCAGGATTCATCCTGCAGAATCTTTCACAGCTTCGTTCGGCTAGAGTACAATGTGCTCGTTGTCGCCTGAGCTACCGGTGTCCTTGTTGTCGCCTGAGCCTCCGGTGTCCTTGTTGTCACCAGAGTTTCCGGTGTCCTTGTTGTCACCGGTGGAGCTTCCTCCAGAGTTACCGCCGCCGTCGGAACCGCCGCCTGATGTGCCGCCTGATGTGCCGTCAGAACCGCTGTCGAGACCGTTGTACTCGGTCATCTCCTCCACCTTCACGCCACGGAGCATCGACTTGATGCGCTTGTTCATGTACATCTCGATGGCTGGTGCGAAGACCACGTGGAAGCCCTTGATGTTGGCGGTGGTGAACTTCTTCGGGGTATCGGCAGGGGAGGTGCTGATGCCCACCTTGAAGGAACCGAATCCGTCGAGGATCACGCGCTTGCCGTCGGCGAGGGCATAGGCGATTTCTGTTTCCAGTGCGTTGATCACGGCGATGATGTCTGGCTCGGTCAGGGTGCATCGCTTACCGATTTTCTCGGCGATTTCCTTGGTGCGGATCACGCCGTCTACTACGGCTTTGCCGTAGATTTTGCCGCGGGTAGCTGAGCCCTTGCGGTTGTTCTTCACTTTTCTGTACTTTACGCTCATAATACAAAGATTTAAAGGGTTAATAAAATAATTTATCTGATTTTTCCGACCTGTTCGGTCGTTGGGCATACGCCTGATGTGATATGGTCACGCAGATTTCGCAGATTACGCAGATTTTTCTATCTGTTCGTCCGTAGATTCTTCTATAGTAGGAACTCTGTTTTTCCCCAGTTTTTACGGCGTTAGCCCTTGGCCGTAAGGCCAAAAATCAGCGTAATCTGCGAAATCTGCGTGACTTTATATAATCCAGCGTGACCATACCTATCAGCTCATGCACGAGCTAACGCCAAGCGATGTGGCGATGGCTGTGAGCACTGAGATAACAATCTGAATCACTGCTTTCCATGTCTCTTTCTTCATAGTATCTCCTTTCTTAAATCATTAAAATAAAATCTGACAACGGTTCTTCCTTCGCATCGTGTAGCTCACATGAAGCCAGCGCTGCGTGCCGGGCGAGGCGCCACGAGGCTCCAGGATCATCTGGTCGAAATGGCAATGCTCCTCGATGAAGCCGGAATACTTCTTCAGAATCTCATCGTTGGGGATGAAAAGATCGGCAGCCTCGCCCAGGGTGTGCTGACTGCCCGGCACGCCGTGCACAGCCAGGTTCAGCTGCGGACAGCGATAGCCACTCGTAACGGTGATGACTCCGAAATTCTTTCTCAGGGGTTCCAATACCTGCTCGCAGAGCATCATCAGGCGGATGATGATGATGGCATCCTGCGGCGTGTTGTCGATGCCATACTTGATGGCGGTGCCCGAACGGAGAAACTCTCCTAGGGTGAAGTGGGTGGAGAGGAGCATCTGCTGCATCCTCTCCAGTTCCAGTTCTGTGTGTTGTTCCATACGCATTAGATTATTAATTTGTGAATCAATCTTTTACCTACTACTTTCTTCTGAATTACACTGCAAAGATACAAAAAAAAATGGCTCTTGTCAAGAGTTTCAGGGTGACATTGTGGGTGACATTTTTTTCATCGGATTACGCGGAGTTATCGGAACATTCTTGATCCACGGATTACGCACGGAATTTAAACGGATTTGGCCTTGCGGCCATTGGGCTAGCGCCGTATAGGCTGGCTTGCGATTGCACAGTAATGGCAGACTTTTTCCAGTTATAGGGGGTATCGCCACGACCGTCAGGTCGAGTTTCCGTTTAAAATCCGTGAGTAATCCGTGGATCAAGAATGTTCCGTTTCTTCCGTGAAATCCGATGAATTAAAAATCCGATGAATAATCAATCCGATGAATATTGACACATCCTTTTTGCGCCAATAAGAAGCATGGCTTACTCCAAGCCGGAGTAAGGCTCACTCCGGGTTGGAATGAGCCTTACGTAACGTTCATTTGAGCCTCACCCCGGCTCCAAGTAAGCTTCACTTCAGATTCAATCTAGCCTCCCTTTGACTCAATCTCTGTTCATCATCAGCAGCAGTTCGATGATGCGGCAGGGAGGATTCTTCTGCATCTCTTTCATGTAGAACAGGGTGATGCTGTCGGGTAAGATGCGGCGGCGCTGCTCCATGGATCTCAGCTTGTTCAGGGCCTTGGCGGGGTAGTGGGGCACGGGGATGCCCATCTGACCGAAGATGTCCTTATAGAGCTGCTGTAGCGGCTGCGGACGGAAATGATTGTCGTGCCAGGGGTCCACCTCTTCCTCCACGCTGATGCTCTTCAGCGAGGCGATATCCCTCACGTCGTGCACGAACTCGATGAGCCAGCACTGCGTGTGGGTCCACTGATACCGCTGCGGGTCCTGCTGCAATATCCACTCATAGTCGGCGAGCATCATCTCGTGTGCCCGCTTCTTCAATTCGTTGTATTCTTTTTTTGTCATAGGCATCAATATCTTGAAAATAAGATTGTTAACTATAAACTCTCAACTATAAACTCTCAACTATCCCTTCTCCCACGGCTCCTCGTCCTTCGGCAATACCTTGGCATACAATACCTCGGCGATGCATTCCTCTTCTGATGCACGCTCGTCGTATCTGCCGCAGGGCTGCCTCATGTAGTACACCTTGCCCGGACGGCAGAACTCCTGGTCTCTCACCTTCAGCATCTCTACGATGGAATACGTCTTGCCCTCCTGAGGCTTGTTCACGCGAGTCACCGTGAGCAGATAATCCGCAAGGTTAGCCCACTGCGCACTGCCCGCAATGCTGTAGAGATCCAGCGGCGGGAATGCCTCGTGGCCGTCCTTATACTGAATTCTCGGGTGCGCCACCACCACCGTCCAGACGTGATGCGCACGGCTCCACTGCTGAAGTCGGGTAAGCATCAGCTTCACCTTCTCCGTCTCCGTGGCACGGCTGCCGCCCTCCGTCACGTTGATGAACACATACGGGTCTATCACCAGGAAATCTATCTTCTGCTTCTTCTTCCTCATCTCGCTCTCGGCAAGTTCCGTGATGTATTTGCTGTCGGGCAGACGGCTCTTGGTGTCGAAGTCCACCATGTGGCTCATCAGGAATTTCAGGGCGTGTCGGTTCACCAGGCGCGCTTCCTCGGGCGATTCGTTGCCGTCCATCGTCTCCGTGTTCTCCACGCCCAGGGCTATGCGCGCTATCTCCCTCACGTGCTTGCCCTTGATAGGCTTCTCGAACGAGAAGAAGGCCACGCGCTTGTTGCAGTTGTACATCAGATGCGCCATCATGCAGTTCAGAAAATCCGTCTTTCCCGAGTTCGGGCGACCCGTCAGGATGATGAGTCCGCCATCCGAAGTGGGGTGGAAGATGCCGTCGGTGAGCTTGCCCATGCCCACCTCGTAGCCGTGGTCGTAGTTGCCCATCAGGATGTCGAGCACCTCGTCGGCATTCTCTTCCAGGTCGTATACGTCGCCCTCGTTCGCCGGCTTGGCCTCGCTGATGATTCTCGCCACCTCGTCCCTGCCGAACGCCTCGTACACCTCGCTGATATCTTTCTTGCCGCTGGGCAGACTCGCCACCTTGGCACGGGTGGGATACTGGTTGATGAGCGACTTGACGAGCATTCTTCCCGGACGGTCGGAGTCGCCGCAGATTACGATGTCCTCAGCCTGCAGAATCCATTCCTCAAAGGCCTCGTGGCTCTCGGCGATGTTGGTGGCGGCGCCGTTGGCCACGCTCAGCACGTAGGGGAATCCGCAGCTCATCAGGGTGAGGCGGTCTTTTTCGCCCTCGGTGATGATGATCTGTCGGATGATTCCGGCGTCGGGGCGCAGGTCGTTGATGCTGTCGATGCCGTAGGGTGCGCAGGGCTTGGTGGGCGAAATCTGGGTGAATCCCTTGCTCCATTCGCCGGTGACGGGGTTCTGCTGCACGCTGCGGAACTTGGCGTTGATGATTTTTCCGAACAGATGGTTGCAGTATACGATGGCGGGCACTTCCTCCACGCCCTTGGGGTCCTCGCTCTTGGCGTCGTTGGCGGGCTGCATGATGAAGGCGCACATCACGCCCTCCTTTCGGATGACATCGGGCGAGAGGTTCATCTCCTGGATGTATCTCTGCACCATGCCCTGGAGCGAGAGGATGCGCTGCGGCGGGAGCATGGGTTTCGCCTTGGGGTTGCGCTGGGCAACGTTGGCGGGGTGGAAGTGCTCGATGAACCGTGCCTCTTCCTCGGGGTCGTTGAAGGGGTAGATGGGGTAGAGGATGGATCGGGTGGCGGCATCTATTTCCTTGTAGTCGTCGGTGCTCATGGGCACGTAGTTGTCGGGCAGGTCCTTGCCGTTGCGTTTCTTGGCGGCGTTGGAGTAGCCGTCGGGGTTGAAGCTGCCGTCGGAGTTGAAGCTGCCGTCGGCTCCCTGCTGAGCGTTGTAGCTGCGTGATTTCATCTCGTCGAGTTGTCCCTTCATTTCGCACGAGAAGCAGTAGATTCTGCCGTCGGAACGTTTCACGTAGCAGTGTTTCTTTCCGCAGGTAGGGCATGTCACTTTGATGTTGACGGGCTGCTTGTGGATCTCCTTCATGGCGTCCTGCGTAATTTTTCTGAGTTGCGCCAGGGTTACCTTTTCGGAGGATGCATCTGCGGATGAGGATGCATTGCTGAATGATGATGCATCATTGAATGATGAATCATCGTTTTTCTTGGATGCGAATTTTCCGATACCGTGGAATTGTTCCTGGTATCTCAGATAGAGTACTCTATCCGCTAGAGGAATTTTCTCTAGGATTTCGGGGAAGTCTGTTGCATAGTATCGAGGCTTCTCTCTCTTGTTTAGTTGCTGATTGTCTGCCATAATTTATGTTTGTTTAAATTAAAAACTGAAGTTTCGTAAGTAGCATCCTACCGTCCCCGAAGGGGGCGAATGTGAATAACCGCGGGTGGAATGACCGAAGGGAATGGAACCTGCGGATAGTCACAGATACTCTCTTATCGTCCCCGAAGGGGGCGAACAGGAGCAAGACTGGATGTGGTTCGCCCCCTTTGGGGACGCTTTCTCCCTACTATTGGTTGTCCGCAGGTTCCATGACCTTCGGTCATTCCACCAGCGGTTATTGAAAGTTGGCCCCCTTCGGGGACCGGAGGTTACTTGCGAAACTTGAATTAAAAATTCAGTATTGTTGTTGTTTTGAAGAGAGGGTGTTTCTTCTTTTACGTCTTCCGCTAGGCGTACAGCCGGATTTGCAATCCGGCGTTAAAAAATGTCCCAACCTATTGATGCTCTGCGGATTTGCAATCCGCAGCAAGGGAGCATGCCATCTCCTCCATCTTCCAGCAGTGTGTAAACTTGCTCCAGGTGGCCTGGTCGGATGGTCGGGGTGGGGCTTCTGGCGGGATGCGGTGCTGTGCGCTGGCACCATTGGGCAGCAGGGTGTCGTAGAATCTCTGCTTCGACTCCTGGTCCTGATACTCGAATGGGGAGACGGGGCGGTTCTGTCGGATCCTCTCCCCGGGATGCTGTGCCAGATACTTCTTCGTGTCGGCGATGGCCTGCGTCACTTTCTTTTGCATGAACTCCTGCTTAATCAGATACTTGAGCCATATTGCCTGCCCCTCTTCACTATCAATGCTCATCAGCTTTTCATTGTGCTCCAGAAGATAAGGCCAGATGTAACCATTGAAAAACTGGATAGTGGCCATTGTCATGGGATGCATTTCCGAAGTGTCTAGATAGAGTCCTGGGATTTCAGCCATCGTCTCCTCATTGATGGGCTTGATGATGGCATTGTAAGGGTCATCATGCTGTGCAATATGGTTGAGAAGATTTCTGGCACAATCTGCAATCACTTTTTCTCTCTCTTCGGAATTTTTTGCATCCTGGAGAAGCTTAGCATACTTGCTAGATATTTTTCTTTTATATATTTTCTTTTTATTATTAATATTATTATCTATATAAGCATCTCCAGCATGCATTTTTTTCTGCATATCCTGCAGATTTTCCATGTCATTCTCTTCTGCCTGATGCCAGATGGGGGTGTAGAAGGCTTTGAGATTTTTGGGTTGATGCCCGTCTTTCCCGTTCTTCCATATTTTCCCGAATCCGTTGCATTTCAGCAGGGTTTCAAGCAGGCTGTCTTTGCTTCTGAACTTGAGTCCCTGGGCTATTTGGGTGAACATGTGGCAGTCGTATATCTTACTCATGTTCATCCATGCCGGCTCCCCGAAGTAGAGCTTCAGCATCTTGAGAATCTGCGAATCCGAGAGCCCGGCTCTTGCCCAGGATGCGAGAAGCTGGCGCTCGGTGATGATGTCGATGCTGGTGGTGAGTGGCTTGATAGTGAAGTCGCTTGCATTGCTAGTTGTGTTGTTTGTCATTATAATTCTGAATTTTGTGATTGAATTTGTTGAAGTAGAATTTATTCAGGTTGTTAACAGCCTCGAAGCTCTTGACATCTTCTGTCAGATAACTGCCAAATGTGCCGAATGCCTTGCAAAACTCCTCTCTCAGATTTTCGAAATCTTTATCATTCATCCAGGGAATCACCCCTTTGAAGTTTGTTCCTGCTTTCTTGCAACTTTCGATAAATTCGCTGTTCTTGTTGAGCGGAGGCTCCAACAGGATGATGCATACAGCCATGCGGTCGATGGCATCTCTCGAGAGGCAGTGATTATCGGGGATATCGAAGTATTTATTCACTGTGCTGTTATTCATGTTAAGGGTCATTTCAAACACATTCTTGTGTATGCCATAGTGCTTGTGCAGCTTTCGTACAAAGCTGCTAACTTTGCTACTCTCCTTTTTCAGAAAGACCCATCTTTCCAAGTAGAACGGATCTTTCTGAGCCATCTCTACATCGTATGTGATGTAGATGTTGCCCAATGAGTCATCGGGCTTTCCTTTTCCTTTTTCCATTATTCTTTTCTTTTCACGAAGGCGACTTTGCCTTACGCACCACAAAAGAATTAAAAAAAACTGACATAGCCAAAAAGCTCAATACTTCATCTACTATAGTCGTGAAGTATTGAAAATTGTTTCCGACCCAACTTTGTTTTCAGTATGAAAAACTTTGTTTTGGTAATAATAATTCGCAACAGAAATTATGCAAGTGATGTTCGGTCCCCGAAGGGGGCCAACTTTCAATAACCGCTGGTGGAATGACCGAAGGTCATGGAACCTGCGGACAACCAATAGTTAGGGAGAAAGCGTCCCCAAAGGGGGCGAACAACGCCCAGCTTAGCTCCTGTTCGCCCCCTTTGGGGACGATGGGAGAGAGTATCCGCTATCCGCAGGTTCCATTCCCTTCGGTCATTCCACCAGCGGTTATTCACATTCGCCCCCTTCGGGGACGGCAGACATGAGCTTCCGGCATTTCCCGATTCTTCGGGGACGGCAGACATGAGCTTCCGGCATTTTCTGATTCTTCGGGGACGGAGCCATTTGCCTCTTGCGAAACTTGAATTTATGATATTCTCTTCCTCGCTTTTCGCTTTTCAAAAAATCTGCAAGTCTCTGCGAAATTTAACAGAAATAATTTGGTAGTTTCGGATAATTAACGTATATTTGCAGGGTAGGAGAATGAACTATATAAAATTGAAGAATACAAACAATTTAACATAATAAGAGCTTATGAAGAATAACAGATTACTTCTCTTCGCAGGCTCCCTGCTCATCCCTATAGTGGTGATGGCAGGTCCGCGAAGCTTCCAGCAGGCTAAGGCTATCGCCGAAAAGCAGGCGGCACTGCTGGGCGTTACCATCGACCAGAAGGCGATGACCAAGGCAAGAAAACAAGGTAGTAAAGGAGAGATTACCCTCTCGCAGGAAAGCTATTACGTGTTCCCTAATGCCAACAGCAAGGGATTCACCATCGTATCGGGAGACGACAGACTGCCCGAAATCGTGGGATACTCAAGCCAGGGTTCCTACGACGAAAACAATCTCCCAGAGGGATTCGTCAGCTTCATGAAAGCCTATCAGAATCTTTACAATAGGGTGAACTTAGGCGATGCTGAGGCATTGAAAAATCTTGCGGAAATCAAGGCGTGGAGAAATAAGAAAAATGCATCTGCAGCATCTACCTCTGCCGTAGCTCCGCTCCTGGGAAATATTGAATGGGACCAGACTTCGCCTTATAATAATATGTGCCCAAAATACGACAGCGTGCACGTGGCTGCCACCGGATGCGTGGCCACGGCGATGGCGCAGGTGATGGCATATTACAAATATCCAAAGCAGTTGAAGGCGGATATTCCGGGCTACGTGAACCGATGGAACGGCATCCCGATGGAGATTCCTACCATCACCCGGGAAGAAGGCGTCTACGACTGGGACAACATGCTGCCTAAATATAATAAGGAGGCAAATGCCACACAGCAGCAGAAGGATGCCGTGGCAAAACTCATGTATCATTGCGGTGCTGCCGTGCAGATGAACTACGGTCCGGAATCGGCGGCTGCCGTTTCTGCCACCAAACTGGCGAAATACTTCGGCTATGATGCCGACCTGATGATGGATCTGAGCCGCTCTTCCTTCACCCTGGATAAGTGGATGCAGATCATCGATACAGAATTGGCGGCGGGCAGACCTGTGCTCTATGGCGGACAGGCTTCTGATGGCGGTCACCAGTTTGTCTGTGACGGAAAGGATGGCGAAGGCCTCTACCATATCAACTGGGGATGGAGCGGCAGCCAGAACGGCTACTTCGATCTTTCGCTTCTCAATCCGGAGAAGGGCGGCACCGGTTCCGGAAATTCTACGGAAGGTTATAACCGCCTTTGCTCCATGACCATCGGTATCGCTCCGGACAATGGAGTGGTGGATGCTCCGCTTGCTGCAGTGCCAGTCATCAAGGCGATGAACTATGGTTTCCTGGATACAGTAACCAAGGATCACCGATTGAATCCGGATGAAGCCTTTGATTTCTGGCTGGACTATGGATTAGGCAATCAGACATACCAGGCGTTCAGCGGCTATGTTGCTTTGGGCATCCTGCAGAAGGATGGAAGTTATAGGATTGTCAGCCAGAAGGCTCACATCAATGTTGACCCTATTCCTGGCGAGGGAATGATATCTGTAGTTGATGTAAACTTCCGCGTGAACGAGGCGTTTGAGGTGGGCACCGTAACCCTCTGTCCGCTCTATAGCAAGGATGGAGAAAACTGGACGCTGTGCGATATACCTTCAAGCTTCCCTTCTGTTATGCTGAAGATCACGAAAACCAAAATGGACGTGACTTCTCCTTTGACAGCCCAGGTGACGGGGCCGGAAAAACTGGAGACGGGTGCCTACGGAACCTTCCAGGTTACCCTCAGCAACCTGTCCGATTTGGAGTATTTCGGTTACATTGATGTTTCATTCAGCGACAAGGCCGAGCAGGTTAGTGCAGCATTGGCAAGGGAGCTTTACGTCTCGGTTCCAGCGCATGGTTCTGTAACACGCAGTTTCAATCTGCTTCCTAAGCAGGCGGGAGATTTCTATCTCTGGCTGGATGAACTGAGTGGCGGTTATAATCGCAATCTGGTTGATGCCCAGAAGTTTACGGTGGACAAGGGTTATGAGCCGCCGATTTATCTGGTTGAGACATCAACGAATGCCGAGCCTGGTCTTTGCGAGACGGAGCTGGCTTACTATGGCGGCAAGCAGATGAGAACGCCTAGAGTGAATGGCGAGCAGGCTGAGTTTACCTATAAGATTAAGAATGATGGTGAGGATGCATCCATCCTGATAGCCTTTGCATATGCCGGAGGCGGTGAAGAGACTACGCCGACGTTCCGAATCCCGAATGGTGCTGAGCAGATAAATCTTCCAGGTAATGGCGAGGTGACCACTATCACCCGTTCGGTGACTCCGGAGGAAGCTGGTTCCAATACCATCTGCGGTTATCTGCTGGGTGTGGACGAGAACTATCAGACGGTGGATTTACCTACTCATCTGGCTCCTTACGTAATGTTCACTGTGGAAGGTAAGCGGGTAAGAATGAATCCTGCGATGAATCTGGTTTATGTATCGGGTTCTTCTTCTGGCATTTCGAGCATAGAAATGGATGCCTCTGGTTTCTGGGATGTATATACGCTGAGTGGTCAGAAGATAAAGAGGGTTGCTGCTGGTTCCGATATCCAGCGTCTCGGTCTTCCTGCCGGCATCTACGTAGTGAACCATCAGAAGGTTTTGGTGAAGTAAAGAATCATAAGATTCTTGTGAAGTAAAGGATTTCCAGAGATTTAAGTAGAATCAAGAAAATAAGTTGAGGAGGGTGTGTCAAAAGTACAAGACACACCCTCCTCATTTTTATGTTTCCTTTTATATTATCATGGATCTTCAGCCCGTGCTTAAACCACATGTGAAAGTTCTGTAAATAAAAAAAGGACTGACTCTCTTCGCAGAGAAATCAGTCCTTATAATTTGAATGCAAATGATAAGTAAAATCTTATTATTCCGGAGAATTAAGCCTTACCCTCCATCTGAGCCTTCAACTTAGCAAGAGCATCGATGTCGCCGAGTGATGTACCAGCAGCAACGTTGTTGATAGCTGGAGTATCATTGTTCTTGCGACCACCATTGTGCTTGCGTGATGGCTTAGCGATTGGCTCGTCCTTGCCCTCCTCGAATGTACGAGAGTGAGAGAGGATGATACGCTTTGTCTCCTTAACGAACTCGATAACCTTGAAGTCGAGAGTCTCGCCCTTCTTAGCCATTGTGCCGTCCTCCTTAGTGAGGTGCTTTGGAGTAGCGAAGCCTTCGCCACCCTCAGCGAGAGCAACGACAGCGCCCTTGTCCATCATCTCGATGATAGTACCCTGGTGGATTGAACCTGGAGTGTAGATGTTCTCATACTCATCCCATGGGTTCTTCTCCAACTGCTTGTGGCCGAGGCTCAAGCGGCGGTTCTCCTTGTCGATCTCGAGAACAACAACATCAATCTTAGCGCCTACCTGAGTGAACTCAGATGGATGCTTAACCTTCTTGGTCCAAGAGAGGTCAGAGATGTGGATCAAGCCATCAACACCCTCAGAAAGCTCTACGAAGATACCGAAGTTAGTGAAGTTGCGAACAGTAGCAACGTGCTTGCTGCCGATAGGGAACTTCTCGTCGATTGTCTCCCATGGGTCTTCCTTGAGCTGCTTGATACCAAGGCTCATCTTGCGCTCAGCACGGTCGAGAGTCAAGATAACAGCCTCTACCTCGTCGCCTACCTTCATGAAGTCGCAAGCTGAACGGAGGTGCTGGCTCCAAGACATCTCAGATACGTGGATCAAGCCCTCTACACCTGGAGCAATCTCAATGAATGCACCGTAGTCAGCCATAACCACTACCTTACCCTTCACGTGATCACCTACCTTGAGGTTTGGATCAAGTGCATCCCATGGATGTGGAGTAAGCTGCTTCAAACCGAGAGCGATACGCTTCTTCTCCTCATCGAAGTCGAGGATAACAACGTTGATCTTCTGGTCGAGAGATACAACCTCGTGTGGATCGCTTACGCGGCCCCAAGAGAGGTCTGTGATGTGGATCAAACCGTCAACACCGCCGAGGTCAACGAATACACCGTAAGTAGTGATGTTCTTAACGGTACCCTCGAGGATCTGACCCTTCTCGAGCTTGCCGATGATCTCCTTACGCTGCTGCTCGAGCTCCTGCTCGATGAGAGCCTTGTGAGATACAACGACGTTGCGGAACTCCTGGTTGATCTTTACAACCTTGAACTCCATTGTCTTGCCTACGAATACGTCGTAGTCGCGTATAGGGTGAACGTCGATCTGGCTTCCTGGCAAGAAAGCCTCGATGCCGAAGACGTCAACGATCATACCGCCCTTAGTGCGGCACTTGATGTAACCCTGGATGATCTCCTCGTTCTCGAGAGCTGCATTAACACGCTCCCAAGACTTGCTGAGGCGAGCCTTCTTGTGAGAGAGTACCAGCTGACCCTTTGTGTCCTCCTGATTCTCTACGTAAACCTCAACCTTGTCGCCTACCTTGAGGTCTGGGTTGTAACGGAACTCTGAAGCTGGGATGATACCATCGCTCTTGTAGCCGATGTTTACGATAACCTCTTTCTTGTCTACAGAGATTACGGTACCCTCAACAACCTGGTGCTCAGTTACCTTGTTCAATGTTTCGTCATAGGCCTTCTCGAGGTCTGTTTTGCTGACGCCTGCGTTTGTGCCGTTCTCGAACTCGTCCCAATTGAAGTCGTCGAGTGGCTGTACGTTCTTAAAATTTGACATAAAAAATAATTAAAAAATTTAAATTAATAAAGTTAGACTTTATATATATTGTGAAAATCGGCTGCAAAGTTACTCATTTTCTTTGGTTTACAAGCGTTTGGCGTCTCTTTTCTTTTGTTTGTTAATGATATTTAACTAAAATGGGCGTTTCTTCTCGCTTTTTTCTCTCTTTACATTAATTAATGGTGGTAAAGTTTCGCACGTAACCTCCGGTCCCCGAAGGGGGCCAACTTTCAATAACCGCTGGTGGAATGACCATAGGTCATGGAACCTGCGGACAAGCATCAGGAGGGAGAAATCGTCCCCAAAGGGGGCGAACAACACCCAATCTTACTCCTGTTCGCCCCCTTCGGGGACGGCAGAGAGAGTATGTCTTCTATCCGCAGGTTCCATTCCCTTCGGTCATTCCACCCGCGGTTATTCACATTCGCCCCCTTTGGGGACGGCAGGATTCCACTTATGAAAGTTCAGAATGATGGAAAAGCTTTTGTGCTTTCAGGACTTGAAATGCGGCAGAATCGCTGCGAAAAAATCAATTGCATGTAAATTGCGTTAAATTCATTAAAAAATCATCCCGAAATGTTGCGGATTACAAAATATTTGTTACCTTTGCCCCGAAATATGAAAAAATGAATAACTATTGAGTATTATGACACTAGTCATCTTGTCCATACTGATACTGGCTTGCGTACTCATTGCAACCGAGAACGTGACCAAAGTGAACCGTGCTGCCGTGGCTATCTTCGCCGGAACGGTGGGATGGGTGCTATATATATGCTTCGGTATGGACTTCGTGACTAACGAACACTCAGCAGATTACAGCCATTATCTGTACCTCACGAACCTGGAATCTACCAGCACCAACGTGAAGTACTTCATCTCCAGGCACATATTCCTGCCACAGGTGGGCAGGGCTGCCGAAATCGTGCTCTTTCTGCTCGCCACCATGACCATCGTGGATATACTCAATAACAACGGCTGCTTCGACTTCGTGCGCCAGTTGCTTCGCACACGCAGCAGCAGGAAGATGCTTTGGATGCTCGCCATCGTCACCTTCATCATCTCTATCAACCTCGATAATCTTACTACCACCGTGTTGATGCTCACCATCATGCACGGCATCATCCCAAGTCGCCGACAGCGTATGATATTCGGCAGTTCCATCCTCCTTGCCGCCAACTGCGGCGGTGCGCTTACCGTTATCGGTAACCCCGAAGGTCTGGTGCTCTGGAATTCCGGAGCCGTTACTGCCACCATTTTCTCGCTCTCGCTGCTGGTTCCATGCCTGGCTGCGTGGCTCGTGCCTACGGCAATGATGCAGCGCATGCTGCCGGATAGGGTGGAGACGGAGTGGATTGCCATGCCTTTCCGCGGCGATGACACGCGCCTCAACGTGTGGCAGCGACTGCTGATGCTCCTGGTGGGCATCGGAGGCCTGTGGTTTATCCCTACCTTTCATAACATCACCAAGCTGAGTCCGTTCCTGGGTGCGCTGTGCGTGCTCAGCATCCTCTGGATCGTGAACGAAATCTTCAATCGCAAGCTCATGAACATGGATGCGATGGTGGAGCGCCGTACCCCATTGGTATTGCAGTATGGCGTTATCCAGATGATGCTCTTCGTGATGGGCATGATGCTGGCTGTGGGCGTGGTGAAGGAGACGGGTGCCTTCGGCGACCTCACGGCATGGCTGGGCGTAAGCGATGAGCATCCTAACGTGTGGCTGCATGGCATTGCGGCTGGAGTGCTGAGCACCGTGCTCGACAACTTCGCTACGGCGATGAACTTCTTCTCACTGCACGACGTGGTGGGACTGGGCGACCCTCAGTCGGCGCTCGACTCTGTATATCAGACCAATGGAGTATACTGGCAGGTCATCGCCTACTGCGTGATGGCTGGCGGCAACGTGCTCGGCATCGGCACCATCAGCGGTCTTGCCCTGATGAAGATGGAGCACATGCACATGGTCTGGTATTTCCGCAACATAGGCTGGAAGGCCTTGGTGGGTGGCGTGCTGGGACTCGCCATCCTCTTGCTCTCGCACACCCTGATGGGCGGGACCATGTACTTGATGATTTAAACCATATCTGATAAAGAAAAGGGGATGTGAACACGCATCCCGAACGAAAAGACGTAGATTTTTGACAATGCCTTCTTATAAGACTTATAAGAAATCCTCTTTGCAGGAAATTTATCTTTGCGAGAAATCTATCTTTGCGAGAAATCTATCTCTGCGAGAAATCTGTCTTCGGAGGCATTGGATGCAGACAAAATTGAAGAAACTAATTAAAATAATGTATCAATTAATATAATAAGGTATAAATATAATAAGGTATATAGTTATGGCAAAGATTAAGACTATTGGTATTTTGACATCCGGAGGTGATGCTCCAGGTATGAACGCAGCTATCCGCGCAGTGACCCGCGCGGCTATCTACAACGGTTTCAACGTGAAGGGTATCTATCGTGGCTACGATGGCTTGATCAACGACGAGATCAAAACTTTCACCACTGAGAATGTGAGTGGTATCATCGGTACCGGCGGTACGATACTGAAGACTGCACGTTCTAAGGAATTCATGACTGAAGAGGGTCGACAGAAGGCTTTCGAGAATATTCAGAAGGAGGAAATCGATGCGCTGGTGGTTATTGGCGGTAACGGTTCGCTCACAGGTGCGATGAACTTCGCTAGAGAGTTTGATATCTGCTGCATCGGTTTGCCTGGCACCATCGACAACGACCTCTATGGCACTGATAATACCATCGGTTATGATACTACGATGAACACTATCGTGGAGTGTGTAGACCGTATCCGTGATACGGCGCAGAGCCACGAGCGTATCTTCTTCATCGAGGTGATGGGACGTGATGCCGGCTTCCTGGCTCAGAACTCAGCCATCGCCAGCGGTGCAGAGGCAGCCATCATCCCAGAGGATTCCACCGATGTTGACCAGTTGGCACAGTTCATGGAGCGTGGTATCCGCAAGTCAAAGAAAAGCTGTATCGTCATTGTGTCAGAGAGTCCTAAGTGCGGTGCGCTCTACTATGCCGACCGTGTGCGCAAGGAGTTCCCTGAGTTCGACGTGCGTGTATCTATCCTCGGTCACCTGCAGCGTGGCGGTCGCCCATCAGCCCGTGATCGTATCCTCGCCAGCCGCACCGGTTGCGGTGCCATCGAGGCCATCATGCAGGGTCAGCGCAACGTGATGATCGGAGTTCGCAACAACGAGGTGGTATACGTACCGCTTTCAGAGGCTATCCGTTCTGACAAGCCATTCGACCGCAAACTCATCAAGGTATTGGACGAGTTGAGCATCTAATCGCATCTGATAGTATCAACTTGCAGATTCATTTCGTTATCCAATGTCATTATCGGCATTACTTATAGAAGATGAATGAAAAGTAAAAATGGTTTAAACGGAACTAAAAATGTTTTAATCCGGAGTAATTTATTAATAAAACTCCTTAAAAATTTGCAGGTTCCATGAATTGTTGTTACTTTTGCAGCCGTTAATCGATGTGCGTGCTACGGGTTCCGAAGCCGCTTCACGCACATTGAATACTAAAAGTACGAAATAATAAAAGTACGAAATAATAAATATAAATAAATTTTAAACTAATAAAGCTTATGTCACAAGTAAGTGGACGCATCTCGCAGATTATCGGTCCGGTTATCGATGTATACTTCGATACCAAGGGCGAGAATCCAGAGAAGGTGCTTCCTAAAATTCACGAAGCTCTGAAGGTGAAACGCCCAGACGGACGCGACCTGGTCATCGAGGTGCAGCAGCACATTGGTGAGGACACGGTTCGCTGCGTCGCCATGGACAACACCGACGGCTTGCAGCGTGGCTTGGAAGTTGCCGTTACAGGCAACCCAATCATGATGCCTGCCGGAGAGCAGATCAAGGGCCGTATGATGAATGTTATCGGACAGCCTATTGATGGTATGAACGAATTGGACATGAAGGGTGCTTATCCTATCCACCGCGAGGCTCCGAAGTTTGACGAGCTCTCTACGCACAAGGAGATGCTTGCCACCGGTATCAAGGTGATCGACCTGCTCGAGCCTTACATGAAGGGTGGTAAGATTGGTCTTTTCGGTGGTGCCGGTGTAGGTAAGACGGTGCTTATCATGGAGTTGATCAACAACATTGCCAAGGGACACAACGGTTACTCCGTATTCGCTGGTGTAGGTGAGCGTACTCGCGAGGGTAACGATTTGATTCGAGACATGCTCGAGTCTGGCGTTATCAAGTATGGCGAGAAGTTCCGCAAAGCCATGGAAGAAGGTAAGTGGGACCTCTCACTCGTTGACCCTGAGGAGCTTGCCAAGAGTCAGGCTACCCTGGTGTATGGTCAGATGAATGAGCCACCTGGGGCACGTGCTTCAGTAGCGCTTTCAGGTTTGACTGTTGCCGAGGAGTTCCGTGACCACGGAGGCAAGAACGGTGAGGCAGCGGATATCATGTTCTTCATCGATAACATCTTCCGTTTCACCCAGGCGGGTTCTGAGGTATCTGCGCTCTTGGGCCGTATGCCATCAGCCGTAGGTTATCAGCCAACGCTGGCTTCTGAGATGGGTGCCATGCAGGAGCGAATCACTTCTACCAAGAATGGTTCCATCACCTCAGTACAGGCCGTTTATGTGCCTGCCGACGACTTGACCGACCCTGCTCCAGCCACCACCTTTACTCACCTGGATGCCACCACAGAGCTTTCGCGTAAGATTGCATCTCTGGGTATCTATCCTGCCGTAGACCCACTGGGTTCTACCTCTCGTATCCTCGACCCGCTGATTGTGGGCAAGGCTCATTACGACTGTGCACAGCGAGTAAAGCAGTTGCTGCAGCGTTACAACGAGTTGCAGGATATCATCGCCATCCTCGGTATGGATGAGCTTTCGGATGAGGATAAGTTGACCGTGAACCGTGCACGCCGTGTACAGCGTTTCCTGAGTCAGCCATTCACCGTAGCCGAGCAGTTCACCGGTTTGAAGGGTGTGATGGTACCTATCGAAGAGACTATCAAGGGCTTCAACGCCATCCTCGACGGCGAGGTAGACGACCTGCCAGAGCAGGCATTCCTCAACGTAGGTACTATCGAGGATGCGAAGGAGAAGGCTAAGCAGTTGCTCGCAGCAGCACAGGCGTAATCTTTAAATCCACGGCTTATGTTACAGCTAAAGATAGTATCTCCTGAGAAAGTAGTCTTCCAGGGTGAGGTAGAGAGCGTACTGGTTCCGGGAACCCTCGGCTCGTTCGAGATTCTCAAGGATCACGCGCCAATCATCTCTTCGCTCGAAGTGGGCAAGGTAGAGTATACCACCAAGGAAGGCAAGCAGGCAATGAACATCAAGGGCGGATTCGTGGAATGTAAGAAAAACGAAGTAAGCCTCTGCGTGGAAGTTTAGATAAGTGATTAATTTTTAGTGATTAATTATTAGATAATGGAAAAAGATGAAAAGTTGCGCTTGCAGACTATCAGGCAGGCGAGCATCAAGTATAAGCAGATATCTCTGTGGCTCACAGCTCTCATGGCTCTTGCCATCCTCTTTGCCTGTAGGGTTTCTGCCTTATGCGATGATATTCTGCCACGGGTTGTTAACCCGCTGATAGTGAGTGCGATATTCTCGCTCGTTGCAAGTACTGCTTATGGTGAAGCCTGGAAGGCTGTGGCAAAGTCATCGCCCGCCAATCTCGCCAAGTTCTACCTGGCAGCATTGGTGCTGAAGCTGATGGCAGGCACGCTAGTGTTCCTCATCTACGTGCTGGTATGCGACAAGCAGAACATCCTGGGATTCACCGCCGTCTTCGCCCTGTTCTATGTCGTGCTTCTCGTGTTCGACTGCATCTACTTCGCTCGGGTAGAGAAAAAGAACCGTCTTTCATAAGCGGTTCTGATACAAATAATTAATAAACAAAGTAAGAATTAAAGAATATGAAACATCTCAAGCAATTCCTCTTGATGGCGATGCTGCTCTTTACGCTGGCACCTGTGCAGGTATCAGCCAAGGAGAATATCGACGTGAAAGAGATATTGTGGGGTCATATCAAGGATTCTTATGAATGGCATATCACAAAGGTGGGAGACCATCCCGTAGTGATTCATCTGCCTATCATCGTGAACACCACCACAGGCTGGCACGTGTTCTGCAGCAGCGAATTCTCGGAAGAGAAGGATGCCAATGGAGACCGCCCCGGACCATTCAACCTGGTGATCAAGAACGCTGATGCGCAGGCGAATCCCAACAAGATAGTAGAGAAGGTGGGAGGCCAGGAGGTTCGTCCGCTCGACATCTCCATCACGAAGACCGTTTGCGTGCTCTTCATCGATGCTATCATCCTGTTGCTCTGTGTCCTGATACCAGCCCGCTGGTGCAGGAAGCACAAGGTGGATGACCCTGCACCAAAGGGATTTGTGGGACTGATGCACATGTTCATCATGTCGGTATATACCGATGTGATTGAGGCCACCCTGGGTAAGGAAGCCCCAAAGTACGCACCATGGTTGCTTACTTGCTTCTTCTTTATCTTCGTGGCGAACATCATGGGTATCGTACCATTCCCTCCGGGTGGTGGTAACCTGACGGGTAATATCGCCTGCACCGTATTCTTCGGTGTAACGACATTCCTGATCACCAACTTCACCGGTACCAAGGAATACTGGAAGGAAATCTTCTGGCCGGAGGTACCAACGTGGTTGAAGGTGCCAGTGCCACTGATGCCATTCATCGAGCTCTTCGGAATCTTCACGAAACCGCTGGCTCTGATTATCCGACTCTTCGCCAACATGATGGCGGGTCACGCCATCGCACTTTCGTTTGCGGCTATCATTTTCATCATGTTCAACATCAGTGAGAATGCTATCGCCAACTATGTGGCAGGTACGGGTATGACAATAGTAAGTGTTGCGATGAGCGCCTTTATGATGCTCCTCGAAGTATTGGTAAGCTACATTCAGGCATTGGTATTCACCATGCTGAGTGCAGTATTCATCTCGCTGGCTCATGTAAAGTCTCATGAGGCTGAGCCAGAAATCGTAAAATAGAATTATAAATAAAGAAAATATTAACAACTTAAATTATTAAGATTATGTTATCACTTTTATTAGCAGCAGAGATTGCAAAGTTGGGTGCCGCAGTAGGCGCAGGTTTGGCCGCTATTGGCGCAGGTATTGGTATCGGTCGCATTGGTGGCCAGGCTATGGACGCTATGGCTCGCCAGCCAGAGAAGATGGGCGATCTCCGTTCTTCTATGATCATTGCAGCTGCGTTGGTTGAGGGTGTTGCGTTCTTCGCTGTCATCATCGCCATCTTGGCTATCGTTATGTAATAAACGAATATCACTCTTCTCGCCCCATACAGTTTTTAGTTGCAGTTGCGGTTGTCTAACCGTTATGTATGGGGTGGAGAAGGTGATTCTCTAGAGTTAGTTAAAATAAAACGTTTAAGTAAAACTTTAACCAGTATATATGGATTTATTGATTCCTGATAGCGGTTTGCTTTTCTGGATGACGCTGGTCTTCATCATCGTGTTCATCATCCTCTGGAAGGCTGGATTCCCAGCCATCATCAAGATGGTGACCGAGCGCAAGGCCTTCATCGACGAGAGCCTGAAGAAAGCTCACGAAGCCAACGAGAAGCTTGCCAATATCCAAAAAGAAGGTGAATCCATCTTGCAGGAAGCTCGCGAGAAGCAGGCTGCCATCCTCAAGGAGGCTGCCGATACCCGCGATGCCATCGTAGAGAAAGCACAGGACAAGGCTCGCGAAGAGGGCGCCCGTCTGCTCTCTGACGCCAAGGCGCAGATTGAGACAGAAAAGCAGAACGCCATCCGCGAAATCCGTGGACAGGTTGCCGAGCTCTCTGTTCAGATTGCAGAAAAAGTGCTCAAGGCTAAGCTCTCTGACGACAAGGCACAGATGGATATGATAAATCGACTGCTGGACGAGGTTTCTTCTGAAAACAAATAGTAAAGCTTATGGATATAGGTGTAATATCGGTGCGTTATGCCCGTGCCCTCATCAAGGCTGCACTCGGCATGAAGCTCGAAGATCAGGTGTACCAGGAGATGCAGACGCTCTACAAGAGCTACATCGACGTGCCTGAACTGAGATTTACGATAGACAACCCTATGCTTTCAAAGGACAAGAAGCAGGCACTTCTCACCACGGCCCTGGGTAAGAACCCATCGGATCTGAGCAAGAAGTTCATCGCACTCGTCCTGAAGGAGGATAGGGAGAGCACCCTGCAATTCATGGCTGCTTCGTATATCACTCTTTACAGGAAACAGAAGAACATCATCCGCGGTAAGCTGATCACCGCCACTGCCGTTGACGCCTCTACGGAGGAGAAGATGCGCAAGATGGTGGAGCAGAGAACGCAAGGTACTGTGGAGTTCAAGACTGAGGTGAACCCTGACTTGATTGGTGGTTTCATCCTTGAGTATGATACTTATAGAATGGATGCGAGCGTAAAGACTAAGCTCAACAACATTCTGACACAGCTCAAAAAGTAAAAATAATTAAAGTAAATAACAAAATGTCAGATAAAATTAAACCAAGTGAGGTGTCTGAAGTGCTTCAGCAGCAGCTCCAGGAGGTGAATGGCTCTCAGCAGTTTGACGAGGTAGGTACCGTGCTTACCGTCAGCGATGGCGTGGCTCGTATCTACGGTCTTCGCAATGCAGAGGCTAACGAGCTTCTTGAGTTCGAGAACGGCACTATGGCGATCGTCATGAACTTGGAGGAAGACAATGTAGGTTGTGTCCTCCTGGGTCCTACTGCTGGCATCAAGGAGGGACAGAGCGTGAAGCGTACTCACCGTATCGCTTCTATCCGCGTGAACGACAACTTCTTAGGTCGTGTCGTTAACCCTCTGGGTCAGGCTATCGACGGTCTGGGTGATATCGATCTCACCGGTGCTTTCGAGATGCCGCTGGATCGTAAGGCTCCTGGTGTGATCTATCGTCAGCCAGTAAAGGAGCCTCTGCAGACAGGTTTGAAGGCTGTGGATTCCATGATTCCTATCGGACGTGGACAGCGTGAGTTGATCATCGGCGACCGTCAGACCGGTAAGACTGCCATCGCAGTGGATACCATCATCAACCAGAAGAGTTTCTATGAGGCAGGCAAGCCTGTATATTGTATCTATGTGGCCATCGGCCAGAAAGCATCTACCGTTGCTGCATTGGTACAGAACCTGAAGGAGCACGGCGCCCTGCCATATACCATCATCGTAAGTGCTACCGCTGCCGATCCTGCAGCCATGCAGTATTACGCACCATTCGCCGGTGCTGCCATCGGTGAGTACTTCCGCGACCGTGGTTACTCAGCCCTCGTAGTATATGATGACTTGAGTAAGCAGGCTGTGGCTTACCGTGAGGTATCACTGATCCTCCGCCGTCCATCAGGACGTGAGGCTTACCCTGGTGATGTGTTCTATCTCCACTCTCGTCTGTTGGAGCGTGCCGCTCGTATCAACGACCAGCAGGAGGTAGCCGAGCAGATGAACGACCTTCCTGAGTGCCTGAAGGGCAAGGTGAAGGGTGGTGGCTCTTTGACAGCCCTCCCAATCATCGAGACCCAGGCAGGTGACGTTTCTGCCTACATCCCAACCAACGTGATTTCCATCACCGACGGTCAGATCTTCCTGGAGACAGACCTCTTCAACCAGGGCTTCCGCCCAGCTATCAACGTAGGTATCTCCGTATCTCGTGTAGGTGGTTCTGCCCAGATCAAGAGTATGAAGAAGGTGGCTGGTACCCTGAAGATCGATATGGCTCAGTATCGTGAGCTGGAGGCTTTCTCTAAGTTCTCTAGCGATATGGATGCCGTAACAGCGATGACACTGGACCGTGGTAGAAAGAACGACCAGTTGCTGGTTCAGCCTCAGTATCGCCCTATGCCAGTGGGCGAGCAGGTGGCTATCCTCTATTGTGGTGTGCACGGATTGATGCACGACGTGCCAATGGACAAGGTTCGCGATTGCCAGGATCAGTTCCTCGACGCTATGCGCAGCCAGCACGCCGACGTAATCGAGACTTTGGCTGATGGTAAGCTCACCGACGATTGCATCGCGGTGATCAAGGATACCATGGCTAATGTAGCAGGACAATATAAAGCGTAATAGCCTATGCCGTCGTTAAAAGAGATTAAGACTCGCATCGCCAGCGTGAACAGTACCCGTAAGATTACGAGTGCTATGAAGATGGTGGCATCCAGCAAGTTGCATCATGCTCAGGTAGCTATCCAGAATATGCTGCCTTATGAGAATATGCTGGAGCATATCCTGAAGAGCTTCCTGGTGAGTACTCCGAATGTGGACCATGAGTTGCAGGTGGAGCACAAGGAAATCAAGCGTGTGGCTCTCATCGTATATAGCTCTAACAGCAGCTTGTGCGGTGGCTTCAATTCCAACGTCATCAAGATGATGATTCAGGCGGTGGACGAGTATAAGGCTCATGGCATTGACGACATCACGGTATATCCTATCGGCAGAAAGGTGGCTGAGAAGGCACAGAAGCTGGGTTTGAAGATTGGCGGTAACTTCATGGATATTGCCGATCATCCTAATTCAAGCGCTTGTGCCGACATCGCCCGCAAGCTTGCCAAGCAGTATGCAGCTGGCGAACTCGACAAGGTGGAGATGATTTATCACCACTTCAAAAGTGCCGGTTCGCAGATTCTGACCCAGAAGACTTTCCTGCCTATCGACCTCAGTACGGAGGCGATAGGAGAGGACAACGACCGTGACCTCACATCGAATGTGGCTACGGCGAAGGCTCAGGAGTATCTGCGCAAGAAGCAGGCTGGTGAGGATGAAAGACAGCGTGCAGAGGCGCATCCTCTGAACGATGACTTCATCGTGGAGCCTGATTTGGAGACTGTTTTGGGTGTATTGATTCCTAAGCAGCTTCATCTGATGGTTTACACTGCTTTGTTGGATAGTCAGGCGAGTGAGCATGCTGCCCGTATGGTAGCCATGCAGACTGCTACGGATAATGCCGATGAACTCTTGCGTGAACTGAATCTTCAGTATAACAAGAGTCGTCAACAGGCCATTACGAATGAATTGCTCGATATTGTGGGAGGTAGCGTGAATAACTAAGCTTCCCCGTTTCATCATAAAAAAAGAGGGTGTGTCAAAAGTCCAAGACACACCCTCTTTTTTGTTGCTTCATAGTTTTTCTTCATCGGATTACGCTGAGTTAACGGAACATTCTTGCTTCACGGATTACGCACGGAATTTAAACGGATTTGGCCTTACGGCCATTGGGCTAGCGCATTCGCATTCCAGCTTTAGGGGGTATCGCCACGACCGTCAGGTCGAGTTTCCGTTTAAAATCCGTGAGTAATCCGAGGAAGGCGGTTAAGGTTCCGTTTATTCCGCGTAATCCGATGAATAATGATACACCCTCTTTTTTATGTCTTATTTTTTATTTGCCTGTATATTTCTTGATGGCTTTGATAAAAGTGTCGCCATATTTCTTGATCTTGAATTCTCCGATACCACTGATGAGACCGAATGCCTGGAGGGTGGTTGGCTTCATCCTGGTTAATTCGTGCAGACTCTTATCTGATAGCACGATATATGGAGGATAGCCCTGTTCATCGGCAAGATTCTTTCTGATCTTACGCAGATATTCAAAGAGCTTCTTGTCTTCTACATTGGATGTTTCATCCTCGAAAATCACACGCTCGGCATGAACCACAGGGATGCTGTTTCCTCTTGATGGTCTGTTGATCCTTTGCGGACGAGGAGAACGCTCTTCATTCTCAACAATCGCCAGCGAAACCTGATGTTCTCCCTTGAGGACCTTCCAGCCTAATGGCGTGACTTTCATCTGATTATGCATATTGTACGCCACTTCGAAGAACCCCATCTGCAGCATCTGGAGCATGTATGCCTGCCAGTCGCGGACGCTCACGTCCTTGCCCACACCAAAGGTCTTCAGTTCGTTGTAGTGGTTGCGAGCCACGGCAGGCGTCATCATCCCTCTCAATATCTCGATGCAGGTGCCCACGGCAATCTTTTCGCCCGCACGGACCACGGCACTCAGCGCCTTCTGGGTGAGCACGGTGCCATCGAAGGTATGGGGCGGATTCTTGCACACATCGCAATGACCGCAATCCTTCGCCGCCGTTTCTCCGAAATAATTCAGGAGGATTCTCCTTCGGCACACTCTCGATTCGGCGTATTCTTCCATTCTGCGCAGCTTTTCCAGATTCACCGCTTTCTGTCCGCTTTCTTCGCAGAACGAACGGAGGGTGATGATATCTGCCATCGAATAGAACAATACAGTATCGGCTGGTGCACCATCTCTTCCGGCTCGTCCTATCTCCTGATAGAAACTCTCTATGCTCTTCGGCATGTTATAATGAATCACCCATCGCACGTTGCCCTTGTCGATGCCCATTCCGAAGGCGATGGTAGCGCAGACCACCTCTATCTGGTCCATCTTGAAACGCTCCTGCACCGAGGCTCGCTGCTGGGCTGAGAGTCCGGCATGATAGGCTTCGGCATTGATGCCATGCGACTGGAGCGCCTCTGCCACCATCTCCGTGTTCTTGCGCGAGAGGCAGTAGATGATGCCTGCTTCTTCAGGGCGACGGGCGATGAAATGGTAGATGAACTTCAGCTTCTCCTTCTTGGTGCTTTCCTGACGCACGGAGAGACTGAGGTTGGGACGGTCGAAGCTGCTCACGAAGGTCTGTCCGTTCAGATGCAGCTGGTTGATGATGTCCTCGCGGGTAATCTTATCGGCTGTAGCCGTAAGCGCCATTACCGGAATGCCACGGAATTTCTCGTGAAGGAGTCCGAGCTGGGAATACTCCGGACGGAAATCGTGCCCCCACTGACTGATGCAGTGGGCTTCATCCACGGCGAAGAGCGAGATCTTGATGTTACTGAATAAATAAGGTATCTCGCTGATGAGTTTTTCGGGAGAAACATAGAGCAGCTTGAGTTCGCCAGCTTCGCATCGTCGACGGATGATGACATCGTCGGTGACGTCATTACCGCTGTTCAGTGCCTCGGCAGGGATTCCGTTTGCCTTGAGCGCCTCCACTTGGTCGTGCATTAAGCTGATGAGGGGCGAGATGACCACGGCAGTGCCTTCCATCGCCAGCGCCGGAACCTGATAGCAGAGGCTCTTACCTCCGCCCGTAGGCATGAGCACCAGGCAGTCGTGGCCCTGCATCACTTCCTGGATGATGGCCTCCTGATTCGGTCGGAAGGAGTCGTATCCGAAGTACGATTTTAATATCTCGTTGATTTGCATATCTCTTAACTATTTTTCTTCTTTTTCGTTTGATATTCCTGCAAAGTTACGAAAAAAACGGGAGATTTATTACATTTCTTTATATAAATCGAGAAAAGTGGGCAGAAAAGTTTGAAAATTGAAATAAAAGTCGTACTTTTGCGGTAGAATAAAGGTTTTAAACATGGCAAAATGTAATGTAAACACCCAAGAGCGCTTCGCCGACATCCAGATGCTTCGTTACGAACTGAAGGGTTTTGACGAATTGTCGCTCAACCAGAAATTGTATATCTATTGCTTGTCAATGGCAACGCTGATGGGACGTGACATCACGTTCGATCAGCAGGGAAAGTACAACCTGCGCATCCGCAAGACCCTGGAGGCAATCTATCGCCACTATAAGGGAACAGGAGAGAAAGCAGAGACGCTGGCATCTGACATCTGCGAAAGCGGAGAGCCTTCTGGAAAAGATATCTGCGAAAGCGATAATTTCAAGGCTTTCGAGGTTTATCTGAAGCGAGTATGGTTCGCCAGCGGCATCCATCACCATTATGGCTGCGAGAAATTCAAGCCGGGATTCTCTGAGGAATTCTTCTATGAACTGATGGAGAACATCAACGAGGCGGAACTACCGCTGAAGCGTGGAGAGAGCAAGGAAGACCTGCTCCGACTGCTGGTACCCGTGATCTTCGACCCGGAGGTGATGCCGAAACGCGTGAACCAGACGGATGGCGAGGACCTGGTGCAGACTTCTGCCTGCAACTTCTATGAGGATGTGACCCAGGAGGAAGTGGAGCGGTTCTATGCCAAGATGAAGGACGCCGACGTCACTACTCCGCCATCTTATGGTCTCAATTCCAAGCTCACCAAGCGCAACGGCGAGATGGTGGAACTGGTTTGGAAGGAAGATGGACTCTATGGTGAGGCCATCAGGGAAATCGTATCCTGGCTGCTTAAGGCTCAGAAATATGCCGAGAATGAGGGACAGAAGCACGTTATCGATCTGCTCGTGAAGTTCTATCGCACGGGTAATCTCGTGGATTTCGACCGATATAGCATCGCCTGGGTGCAGCAGCACGAGGGCATGGTGGATTTCATCAACGGATTCATTGAAGTATATGGCGACCCGCTGGGACTGAAAGGTACCTGGGAGGGAATCGTGGAATACAAGGACTTGGAGGCTACCAAGCGCACGCAGACCATCAGTCAGAATGCGCAGTGGTTTGAGGACCATTCGCCTGTGGATCCCCGTTTCCGCAAGCCGGAGGTGAAGGGCGTTACTGCCAATGTAATCTGTGCGGCGATGCTCGGCGGTGAGGAATATCCGGCTTCGGCCATCGGTATCAATCTGCCTAATGCCAACTGGATTCGCCTGGAGCACGGTTCGAAGAGTGTGACCATCGGCAACCTGACCGATGCCTACAACAAGGCAGCGCAGGGTAACGGATTCAGAGATGAATTTGTTATCGACGAGGAGACCGTGGCGCTGATGAACCAGTATGCTGATATCACCGACGACCTGCATACGGATTTGCACGAGTGTCTGGGTCATGGCAGCGGTCAGCTTCTGCCTGGTACCGATGCTGATGCCCTGAAGGCGTATGGCAACACGATAGAGGAGGCGAGAGCCGACCTTTTCGGATTATATTATGTAGCCGACCACAAGCTGGTGGAATTGGGATTGACTCCTAACGACGAGGCTTACAAAGCGCAGTTTTATGGTTATCTGATGAACGGACTGCTCACCCAGACCATCCGCATCAAGGAGGGCGATAAGATTGAGGAGGCGCACATGAGAAACCGTGCCCTCATTGCCTGGTGGACGCTGGAGCATGCCGAGGGTGCCGTGGAACTGGTGACGGAAGAGGTGAGCTATGCTTCTGCCGAGGATGCCCTGAAGGATGCTGAGGGTAATATCGTAACCACCCGAACCTATGTGAAGGTGAATGATTACGGGAAGCTCCGCCATCTGTTTGGAGAATTGCTTGCTGAGATTCAGCGTATCAAGAGCGAGGGTGATTACGAGGCAGCCCGCCAGTTGGTAGAGAAGTATGCCGTGAACATCGACCCAGCCTTGCATCGCGAGATTCTGGCGAGATACAAGAAGCTGAATCTGGCTCCATACAAGGGCTTTATCAATCCGAAGATGACGCTGGTGTTTGACGAGGAGGGCAATCCTATCGATGTAAATCTCGATTACGAGGAGAGCTATACCGACCAGATGCTCCGCTATTCTGAGGAGTACGGAACGCTATAAATAATAAATATGACAGATAATAAGAACGAGGAATTTCCGATAGTAGATGAAATGGGCAATATCCTGGGTGCCATCACCCGAGGTCATGCCCATGATGGAAGCAAGATATTGCATCCTGTGGTTCATCTGCATGTATTCAACAGTAAGGGAGATTTATATCTCCAGCATCGTCCGGCATGGAAGGATATCCAGCCTGATAAGTGGGATACTGCCTGTGGCGGACATGTGGATTTGGGAGAGAGCGTGAACCAGGCGCTTCATCGTGAAGTGAGGGAAGAACTGGGTATCACGGATTTCGAACCGGAGTCTTTAGGACACTATGTGTTTGAGAGTCAGAGAGAAAAGGAACTGGTATATGTGCATCGCTGTGTGTATGATGGCGAGGTGAAACCGAGCCAGGAAGAGTTGGCTGGCGGCAGATTCTGGAGTAAGGAAGAAATCAAGGAAAATATCGGTAAGGGTGTTTTCACTCCGAATTTCGAAAACGAATACCAGAAGTTTTTCATGTGATATTCTTCATCGGAACACGCGGAGTTATCGGAAACATTCTTGCTTTTCGGATTACGCACGGAATTTAGACGGAAAGCGACCTGTTCGGTCGAGGGAGCTGAAACCACATTTTATAAGGTCACGCAGATTTCGCAGATAACGCAGATTTTTTTGATTGACTCTTTTTGTGTCCCACAGATTCCACAGATATACACAGATTTTTGACCTAAAATCTGCGTGACTATACATCATGCAGTTCCGGTTACTCGACCGAACAGGTCGCTTTCCGTCTAAATTCCGTGCGTAATCTGAAAAGCAAGAATGTTTCCGATAACTCCGCGTGAGAGCCGATGAATAAAAACTCCGCAGATAAAATTATATCTCGAAGATACCCTTGAGTGCTCCTCTTGCGATATTCTCGAAATCTTCTCCGAAATCGCAGAAACGCATTACGGCATTGGCGGCAGCATGCTTCACACCCATGTTGTCACCCTGGAAGGCAACGGCAGCCTGATCCAGGAACTCATTGATGCCACGCTCGTTAGGTTCTTTGCCATTCGCAAAGAGACGGGCAAGAAGCTGGAAACCAGCTATTTCGTAAAGCGGTTTGTCGCTTGCTATCCATTGATAGGCAATGACAGGCGCATACTCCACATGCTGCAACAGGTTGAAGGCAAGCATCTCTGCCATCTCCTGGCTCTGCACCTGCTCCATCCAGATATCCGTTATCTCGGCAAGCATCCTGTCGGCAGGCATGATGAGGGTGGCAAGAATCTTGCACTCTCGGATGTCTTCCTTCCAGAGTTCGATGGCGAGGTCGTAATCCTTGCCGTATTCCTGCGCCATCTTCTTCAATTCATAGAAGGGCACACCCCAATTCAGCTTATATCCCAAGCCCTTGTCGCGCATGGATTGCGAACCCGGACCGTTCATCAACAAGCGAAAGCTTCGCTTGATGGTCATCAGTTTCTGATGTGTTTCTTCGTTCATCTTAATATTTTAAATCTAAAGTTTTAATACCTTGCAGAACATTCCGTCGAACTGCTCTTCGATATTCGCTGGCTTATGCTTGAAGATGCCGAAGATGGCACTTCCGCTTCCGCTCATGGCAGCATATACGGCACCCAGATTATAGAGCTTCTGCTTGATTTCGGCAAGCTCGGGATGCATCGCAAAGATAGGAGCCTCGAAATCGTTGATGAGCTCCTCCTTCCAGGTCTCGATAGGCTGGCGTACGATGTCGCGGCAGCACTTGGCTGGCTGTTTCGGAGTGATGGCAGCGTAGGCATCCTTGGTGCTTACGGCAATGTCGTCGCGCTTCACCACCACAATGTAATAGCCCTTCATGTTGTCGCCGGGACCGCTCACCGGCATCAGCTCGTTTCCTATACCCTCTGCATAGCAGACAGTATCGCCATCCTCAGGGTCAGCACTGATGAAGTAGGCACAGTCGGCACCCAGTTTGGCCGCATATCGCTCCATCTCCGGTATTCCGATGTTGAGGCGGAAGCGTTCATCAAGCAGACGGATCATGTAGGCAGCATCAGCCGATCCGCCACCCATTCCAGCCTGCGAAGGAATACGCTTTACCAGATGAGCATGGATGCGAGGAATCTTGAAGTCGGCAGCAATCATATTGTATGCCTTCACCACCAGGTTCTTCTGCTCATCGCAATCTACAGCGTTGCCCGTAATCTTCAAGTCACAAGGCACTTCGCTTGGAAATTCATCGCCCATCAGCTTGATTTCCAGGGCGTCGGTAAGCGGGATAGGGTAGAACACGGTCTCCAGGTTGTGGTAGCCATCAGCCCGTTTGCTTACTATGTTTAAGCCAAGATTTATTTTGGCGCATGGAAATGTAATCATAATCAATATTGTTTAAGAGTCGATAATACTAATATCATTATAATATTGATGCAAAGATATAAAAAATATCCCAATTCCAGCCCATTTCCTACAGATTATTTTCCTGGCAGCATTAAAAATATTAAAATCATCCCTATTTTGCAATATCTTTTGTATCTTTGCAAAATGTATCCTCGTTTCAGAATGAGTGATTCCGCTTAAGGGGAAATATATTTTGAGTTAAGGCTAATAATATTTAGCCTTAAGACTAAAAATATTTATCCTTAAGGCTAAATAAATGATTAGATAAAAATAAAAAATAAAATAGCTATGAAGAAAGGTGATAAAGTAAGATTCCTGAGTGAAGTGGGCGGCGGAAAGGTGGCCGGCTTCCAGGGCAAAAATATCGTGTTGGTGGAGGATGAAGACGGATTCGAGATTCCGATGCCTATCAACGAGGTGGTAGTGGTGGAGCAGGACGACTATGCCATGGGCAAGATGATTTCTGCCAAGATGGATGCCAAGCAGAGAGCGGAGGAGCATGCCAACACCGAACTGCATCAGGACAGCCGAAGTATCAAGGCTATCCTGAACGAGCACGAGAACGACGTGGATATGAACGTAGAGGAGTATGATGCTGCCGACCGCGAGATTACCTTCGTGAAGCAGGTGCAGGAGCGTACGGGCGGCAACAAGCTCAGCGCTTACCTCGCCTTCGTGCCTATCGACATCAAGGACGTGACCAATACCCGCTTCGAATCGTATATGGTGAACGACAGCAACTACTATCTGCGCTACACCTATCTCGTAGCCGAGGGCAATGCATGGACCCTGAAGGCTGAAGGCGAAATCGAGCCGAACACCAAACTCTTTATCGAGGAATTCGGTCGTGAAGCCCTGAACGAAATGGAGCACATCGCCATCCAGCTGATTGCCTACAAGAAGGACAAGCCTTTCCTTCTGAAGCCAGCCACGGACGTTCAGTTCCGTCTGGACCCAGTGAAGTTCTACAAGCTTCATCTCTTCGAGGAGAATGACTTCTTCGAGACGCCAGCCTATCTCTTCACCATCGTAGAGAACGACGAGGTCGCCCGTCCGTTGGTCATCGATTCCAAGCGCTTGAAGGAGCAGATGTACAAGGACGAGAAGGTGATAGCCAACACCAGCAAAAAGAAGAGCAAGAAGGATGACGGTACCCTCGTTATCGATCTTCATGCAGATGAAGTGCTTGAAACAACTGCTGGAATGAACTCTGCCGATATTCTTCATTATCAGATGGATATCTTCAAGAAGACGATGGCTGAGAACAAGAAGAACAAGGGACAGAAGATTATCTTCATCCATGGTAAGGGCGAGGGCGTATTGCGCCAGGCACTCATCCACGAGCTGAACTATCGCTATAAGAACTGCACCTATCAGGATGCTTCCTTCCAGGAGTATGGATATGGTGCCACACAGGTTACTATCCGATAAAAGTAATCATAAAGTTCAAAGTTCAAATCTCAAAGTTCAAAGTAACATGAAGTACGGATTTATTAAGGTGGCAAGTGCCATCCCTGCCGTCAAGGTAGGCGATGTCATCTTCAACACCCAACAGATAGAAAACCAGATAGCCCAGGCGGAAGGCAAGGGCGTAGAGATCATCACTTTCCCGGAATTATCCATCACGGGATATTCCTGTCAGGACCTCTTCCGCCAGCAGATGCTCCTGGAATCATCCGAGCAGGCAGTGATGATGCTGCTCGATTTCACCCGAAAGCTCGACATCATCTCTATTGTCGGTGCTCCGGTAGTGGTAGGCGACCTGCTGCTGAATTGCGGTATCGTGATTCAGCACGGTCAGATCTTGGGCATCGTGCCAAAGACTTATCTGCCTAACTACAGCGAGTTCTACGAGAAGCGCTGGTTTGCCTCTGCGCAGGACTTGCGCGACTGCGAGGTTCGCTACGCCGGACATAAGGTGAAACTGACACCCGATGTGCAGATATTCCACACCTTCGACGGCGTGCAGTTTGGCGTGGAGATATGCGAGGATGTATGGGCTCCGGCTCCTCCTAGCAACAAGTTGGCGCTGGCTGGTGCCGACCTCATCTTCAATCTCTCTGCGAGCGATGAACTCATCGGAAAGCACAACTATCTGAAGAGCCTTCTGAGTCAGCAGAGTGCCCGCACCATGACGGGTTACATCTACAGCTCCTGCGGTTTCGGCGAGAGCACGCAGGATGTGGTTTATGGCGGAAACGCCCTGGTTTACGAGAATGGAGTATTACTTTCACAGAGTGAACGTTTTTCTCTTGACCCTCAGATGGTTATTGCGCAGGTAGATGTAGAGAAACTCCGTTCGGAGCGTCGCACCAATTCCACCTACGTCAATGCCCAGCGCAACATCAAATATTCGGTTCTGGGCGGACAGTTCAATATCCGAAACATCGATGCTGAGCCTACTGAGAACGAGCGTGAATTCGTATTGGAGCGCGAGGTGAATCCGCATCCTTTCATTCCTACAAGCAGCGATATGAATGCCTCCTGCGAGGAGATTTTCAATATCCAGTTGATGGGTCTTGCCAAGCGCATCGTCCACACCCATGCCAAGACGGTGGTAGTGGGCATCAGTGGCGGATTGGATTCTACCCTTGCCCTGCTCGTCTGCGTGAAGGCATTCGATAAGCTGAAGATGGACCGCCGAGGCATCGTGGGTGTTACCATGCCTGGTTTCGGAACCACCGATAGAACATATAATAATGCCATCTCGCTGATGAAGAGTCTGGGCATTACCATCAGGGAAATCAGCATCGCCAAGGCTGTGACCCAGCATTTCGAGGATATCGGTCATGATGCCAGTGTGCATGATGTTACCTACGAGAATTCTCAGGCACGCGAGCGTACCCAGATTCTGATGGACCTTGCCAACAAGATGGGCGGTATGGTGATAGGTACCGGCGACCTCTCTGAGCTGGCTCTGGGATGGGCCACCTATAATGGTGACCACATGAGCATGTATGGCGTGAATGCCAGCATCCCTAAGACCCTGATCCGCCATCTCGTGAACCATGTTGCCGAGAGTGGGGTGGATGAGCAGAGCCGCATCACCCTGCGCGACATTATCGATACGCCTATCAGTCCGGAGTTGATTCCTGCCGATGAGAACGGAAACATCAAGCAGAAGACGGAAGACCTGGTGGGACCATACGAGTTGCACGATTTCTTCCTCTATTACTTCCTGCGTTTCGGTTTCCGTCCTTCCAAGATTTACATGTTGGCTAAGAAGGCGTTCATCGATACCCAGTTGGAGCGTGTGAAGATCAGCGACAACGATCCTGATTCCTATGATGAAGAGACTATCAAGAAATGGCTCAAGACCTTCGTGAGAAGATTCTTCAACCAGCAGTTCAAGCGCAGCTGTCTGCCTGATGGTCCGAAGGTGGGAAGCGTGAGCCTGAGTCCTCGTGGCGACTGGCGCATGCCTAGCGATGCCGCATCCTCCATCTGGCTGCAGGAGGCGGAAAACCTGTAGTTTTCCTGCCAGCCTTAACAGAATATTGATTCCCGATTTGAGCATCAGGTAGTATTTTGGTGCTCAAATCGGGATTTTTAATAGAAAAATTATTAATTTATCACCCCTTTATTCGGGAAAAACATATTTTTTTTGTAACTTTGCGCCCAAAAGTAAAAACAATATAAAATTAAAATAGATAATATGGCTAAGAAATTTGCCGAGCACAACGGTCTGAATTTGACTCAGACAAACAATGACGTACTAGCAGCGTGGGAGAAAAACGATATCTTCCACAAGTCTATCGACGAGCGTGAAGGCTGCCCTCAGTTTATCTTCTTCGAGGGACCTCCATCAGCTAATGGCCACCCGGGTATTCACCACGTGTTGGCACGTAGTATCAAGGATACATTCAACAGATACAAGACCATGAAGGGATTCCAGGTTCACCGCAAGGCGGGATGGGATACCCACGGACTCCCTGTTGAACTCGGTGTCGAGAAGGAACTCGGCATCACCAAGAAGGATATCGACAACAAGGCTTCTGAGAAGTATATCTCTACCGAGGATTACAACCACAAGTGCCGCGAGAACGTGATGAAGTTCACCGCCGAGTGGCGCGAGTTGACCGAAAAGATGGGTTACTTCGTAGATCTCGATCATCCTTATATCACCTACGATAACAAGTACATTGAGACTCTCTGGTGGCTCCTCAAGCAGCTCTACAACAAGGGCCTGCTCTACAAGGGTTACACCATCCAGCCATACTCTCCAGGCGCAGGTACAGGTTTGAGTTCTCACGAGTTGAACCAGCCTGGCTGCTATCGCGATGTTAAGGACCTCACTACCACAGCCCAGTTCCTCATCAAGGATCCTAAAGCAGAGTGGACCAAGTGGGGCAAGCCATACTTCATCGCATGGACCACTACACCTTGGACTTTGCCATCAAACGTGGCGCTCTGTGTGGGTCCTAAGATTGACTATGTAGCCATTGAGACCTACAACCTCTACAATGGCGAGCCTATGACTCTCGTGATGGCTGAGGCGCTGGTAGGTTCATATCTGAAGGCAGACCAGGAGTGCAAGGAGGGCGATCTCCTGCCATTCGACAAGGAGAAGAAGCAGTGCCCATGGCGCATTATCGACCACATGAAGGGTACAGAACTCGAAGGCATGCACTACGAGCAGCTCCTGCCATGGGTAAAGCCATGCGAGAAGGTAGATGCTTTTGCTCCAGCTTTCGTAACAGAATATGCTGCTGCTCATCCTGAGAAGGTATTCGCTTCTGAGGATGGTCGCGATAAGTTCGTAGAGATGGATAGCGAGGCTTTCCGCGTCATCCTCGGCGACTACGTTACTACCGATGACGGTACTGGTATCGTGCACATCGCACCTACATTCGGTGCCGATGATGCCAAGGTGGCTAAGGATGCCAACATCCCAGCCCTCTACCTTATTAATAAGAAGGGCGAGACCCGCCCAATGGTTGACCTGCAGGGTAAGTTCTATCTCATCGAAGACCTCGATGCCAACTTCGTGAACGCTTGCGTCAACAAGGAGGCATACGCTCATCACGCAGGCGACTACGTGAAGAATGCCTACGACCCACAGTTTAATGTGGATGGTGTTTGGGACAAGAAGGCTTCTGATAAGGCTGAAGACCTGAACATCGTAATCTGCTACGAGTTGAAGCAGGAGGGCAAGGCTTTCAAGAGCGAGAAGCACGTACACAACTATCCTCACTGCTGGCGTACCGACAAGCCTATCCTCTACTACCCATTGGATAGCTGGTTTATCAAGGATACCGCCCGCAAGGAGCGCATGGTAGAACTCAACAAGACCATCAACTGGCAGCCTGAGAGCACCGGTACAGGCCGTTTCGGCAACTGGCTCGAGAACCTGAACGACTGGAACCTTTCACGTTCCCGCTTCTGGGGTACTCCATTGCCAATCTGGCGTGACGAGAACCGTGGCGAGAAGTGCATCGGCAGCTTGGAGGAACTGTATGCTGAAATCGAGAAGTCAGTGGCAGCCGGCATCATGCAGAGCAACCCACTGAAGGAGAACGGTTTCGTTCCTGGCGATTACAGTCAGGAGAACTATGATAAGATTGACCTCCACCGTCCATACGTTGACAAGATTGTATTGGTTAACGAGGAGGGCAAGCCAATGTATCGTGAGAGTGACCTCATCGACGTTTGGTTCGATTCAGGTTCAATGCCTTACGCCCAGCTCCACTACCCATTCGAGGGAGAGATGGCTCGTGGCACAGAGGCCGACCGCGATGCACTCATCCACAGCACCTACGAGGGATATGCTATTCCTCCTAAGTTCTATCCAGCCGACTTCATCAACGAGGGTGTGGATCAGACCCGTGGATGGTTCTTCACCCTGCACGCCATCGCTACCATGGTATTCGACAGCGTAGCCTTCAAGAACGTCATCTCTTCTGGTCTCGTTCTCGATGCCAAGGGTAACAAGATGAGTAAGCACGTGGGTAACGTAACCAACCCATTCGAGATGATCGATAAGTATGGTGCCGACCCTGTTCGTTTCTATATGATGACCAACAGCGAGCCTTGGGACAACCTCAAGTTCGACCCTAATGGTGTGGATGAGACCCGTCGTAAGTTCTTCGGTACCTTATATAATACCTACAGCTTCTTCGCCCTCTATGCTAATGTAGATGGTTTCGATGCAGAAGCAGCTCAGGTGCCATTCGAGAAGCGCCCAGAGATTGACCGTTGGATTCTCTCTTCACTCAATACCCTCATCAAGGGCGTTGACAGAGAGTTGGCTGGCTATGATCCAACCCGCGCAGGCCGTCTCATCGACGCTTTCGTGAACGATGACCTCTCTAACTGGTACGTTCGTTTGAACCGTAAACGTTTCTGGGGTAAGGAGATGAGCGAGGATAAGCTCAGCGCTTATCAGACTCTCTATACCTGCTTGATGACAGTGGCTAAGCTCTTGGCACCATTCGCTCCATTCTATGCAGACGAGTTGTATCACGACTTGGGCGGCGAGTTGGAGAGCGTACATCTCGACAAGTTCCCTGTAGCTGATGAGACAGCTATTGATGCCGACCTGGAGGAGCGTATGGCCATCGCCCAGAAGATTACTTCTATGGTATTGGCATTGCGCCGCAAGGTGAACATCAAGGTGCGTCAGCCACTGCAGCAGATTATGATTCCTGCAGTAGATGATGTACAGAAGGCACACATCGAGGCAGTAGCCGGACTGTTGAAGAACGAGGTGAACGTGAAGGAGGTTAACTTCATTGAGGGTCAGGGCATTCTCGTGAAGAAGGTGAAGTGTAACTTCAGAGTGATGGGTAAGAAGTTCGGCAAGCTGATGAAGGGTGTTGCTGCCCAGATGTCAGCGCTCGACCAGGACCAGATTGCAGCCTTCGAGAAGGCAGGCAACATCACATTGAATATCGACGGACAGGAAGCCGTGGTAGAGGTAGCCGACGTGGAGATTATCTCTGAGGATATCCCAGGATGGCTCGTATCTAACGACGGCAATCTGACTGTAGCGCTTGAGGTAGAGTTGACTCCTGAATTGAAGAAGGAGGGTATGGCTCGTGAGCTGATCAACCGTATCCAGAACCTCCGCAAGGAGACTGGCTTGGAGATTACCGACCGCATCAAGGTGACAGTGGCTCCTAACGAGGAGACCAATGCAGCCATCGAGTCATTCGGAGACTACATCAAGGCTCAGGTATTGGCAGACAGCATCGAAATCGGTGACAACGCAGGTGTTGAGACCGAGTTTGATGACTTTAAGTTGAACATTCTCGTAGAGAAGAATTAAATAAATAGGAGTTGGAAGTTAGGAGTCAGGAGTTATCCGAAACTACTTGCTTCTAACTTCTATTCCTTAACCTTTTAAAAAATTAATAACTTTATAACGTTTAAAGAAACATCTATGGCTAACGAAAAGGCACGTTATAGCGACAAGGATCTCGAGGAGTTCCGCGCTATTATTGAAGAGAAATTGAAGGTGGCAAAGCAGACTTACCGCGAGTGTATGGCTCAGCTGAACCATTCAGACAGTAATGATGTGGTAGATACATCACCAACCTACAAGGCCCTGGAGGAGGGAAGCGAGGCGCAGAGCAAGGAGGAGATTATCCAGATGGCACAGCGCCAGCAGAAGTTTATCAAGGGATTGGAGGCAGCGTTGGTTCGCATCCAGAACAAAACTTACGGCATCGACCGTGAGACTGGCGAGCTGATTCCTAAGGAGCGCTTGCGTGCTGTACCTCATGCCACATTGAGTGTAGCTTCCAAGGAGGCTAGAAAGAAATAATAAATGGAGAAAAAAAGTAAATTACATATCGGCTGGCTCGTCACGGCAATGGTGGTTGTGCTGCTTATCATCGACCAATGGATTAAGCTGTACATCAAGACCCACTTTTGCCTTGGCGAGTCTGTTCGTGTTACAGACTGGTTCTTTATCGATTTCATTGAGAACAACGGAATGGCGTGGGGCATGTCGTTCATCGGCAAGTTCTGGCTGAGCCTCGTGCGCTCGGTAGCCATCATCTTCCTGGTATGGTATCTTCACCGCATCATCAAGCAGGGCAAGCATCGCCTGGTCTATATCTTCCTGGTGGCACTGGTGCTCGCCGGCGCCATCGGCAACATGATAGATTCCATGTTCTATGGCATGATGTTCACGGCTTCCTCGCCTTATTATGTGGCTTACCAGGTGCCGTTTGGTGAAGGTTATGCGCCTTTCTTCATGGGCAAGGTGGTGGATATGTTCCGCTTCCCGTTCTTCACATATACATGGCCGGAGTGGTTCCCAATCTGGGGTGGACAGCAGGGCACGTTCTTCGACCCTGTGTTCAATTTCGCGGATTCATGTGTCAGCGTGGGTATCATTGCCATGCTCATCTTCTGCCGTAAGGAATTGGAAGAGCTGGGAGAGGGAAAGAAGAAATCTTCTGATAAGTCATCTTCTTCTGAGAAAAATTCATCAGAGAAATCTTCATCAGGGAAATCTTCTGAAGAATCTGCCCGGAAATCATAAGATAGGAGGAATATGGGATGAAGAAGATTTGTGCGTTTTTCTCGATATTGATATGCCTGCTTCTGGGCGTGGTTTCCTGTAAGCCATCCCTGCCTGGAGATGTGTTGTCGAAGGGCAAGATGGCGGATATCCTCTACGATTATCACGTGGCGCTCTCAATGGCGCATACGGCTGATGGAGGGGATACCGGACAGAGCATCACGTATCGCGAGGCGGTGCTCAGAAAGCACGACGTTACCTCGGCTGAATTCGACAGTTCGATGGTGTATTACATGCGCCACACCGAACTGCTGGAGGATGTATATAAGGAATTGGGCGACCGCCTGAACAACGAGATTGTAGCCCTGGGTGGTAATGCAGACGCCAGCCAGTTTGATAATCTTTCTGCCACGGGCGATACTGCCAATGTGTGGAATCTGGCACCAGCCATGGTTCTTTCAGCCACAACGCCGTTTAATGCGGTAAGCTTCGATATTCCGGTGGATACCGCCTTTCATAAGGGCGACCGCCTGATGCTCGATTTCGATACGCAGTTCATCTTCCAGGATGGCATGCGTGGTGGTGTGGCTTTGCTCGCCGTGCAGTTTAAGAATGATAGCATTGCCCAGCAGGTTACCCAGATTTCCAATTCTCAGCATTGCTCTATCCAGGTGGCTGATAATGACAATCTTGGCATCAAGAGTGTGAAGGGATACTTTATGCTGTCTGATGGCTCTTTTGCTTCGGACATGCCGTCTTCTTCCACGCTCAAACTGATGTTCGTAGAGCATATCAAGCTGGTTCGCATGCATCAGCCAAAGGCAGTTCAGACTCCGACTTCTTCTGCCGGAACATCTTCTACTGACAGTTTGAAGAAGGATAGTGCCCAGCGCATGGGAGCAGCATCCTCTGCTCCTTCATCATCCTCTGCCACTCCTTCATCATCCTCTCAGACTCAGATGATGCATTCTGGACCGCTTCCGGGCAAACCGGGAACGCTTCCTCCGGGAAGACCAACGAGAATGCTTCCACCTAAGCAGCTGAAGGGCGAACCGCTGAAGGCAAACAATCTGCGATAGAAAAGTGATGGAAGATTTAAGAAGATGCGGAGCCCATCAGGTGATATTGCCCGATGGCTCGATACTGCAGCAGGCTGTGGTAGAAATACAGGAGGGTAGGGTGGTGAACTACTTCGAGTTTCGCGAGGAGTTGCCGATGACCGAATGGTTAGGCGGCGAAATCCGGGTGGAACGAGACGAGGATGGCATCCTCCGTGCCCTGTGGAACGGAAAATACATTAAACAATAAAACATTAATAATATGTTAAGCGTAGATCAATTAGAAGACAAGTTGATAGACTTGGCATTTGCTGAGGATATCGGTGATGGCGACCACACAACCTTGTGTTGCATTCCTGAGGACGCCATGGGTAAGAGCCATTTGCTCATCAAGGAAGATGGCGTATTGGCTGGTGTAGAAATGGCTAAGAAGGTATTCGCCCGCTTCGACCCTACCATGAAGGTGGAGGTATTGTTGCAGGATGGTACCCACGTGAAGAAGGGCGACATCGCCATGATCGTAGAGGGTAAGACCCGTTCTCTGCTTCAGACAGAGCGCCTCATGCTCAACATCATGCAGCGCATGAGCGGTATCGCTACCATGACTGCCAAGTATGTGAAGCGCCTCGAAGGTACCAAGACTCACATCCTCGATACCCGCAAGACCACTCCAGGTCTCCGCATGTTGGAGAAGCAGGCTGTGAAGATTGGTGGCGGTATGAACCATCGCATCGGTCTCTTCGATATGATTCTCCTCAAGGACAACCACATCGATTTCGCTGGCGGCATCGACAACGCCATCGATCGTTGCCATGCTTATCTGAAGGAGAAGGGTCTCAATCTGAAGATTGAAATTGAGGTTCGCAGCTTCGACGAGCTCGACCAGGTGTTGAAGCACGGTGGTGTAAACCGCATCATGCTCGACAACTTCTCTGTGCCTGATACCAAGAAGGCTGTGGATATCATCGCCGGCAAGTATGAGACTGAGTCATCTGGCGGTATCACCTACGATACCATCCGCGACTATGCAGAGCAGGGTGTTGACTTCATCTCTGTAGGAGCCTTGACACATAGTGTAAAGGGCTTGGATATGAGCTTCAAGGCTTGCGAATAAGTGAAGAATGAAAAGGGAAGAGTGAAGAATCTAAATGCTCTTCTCTTTTTGTATATATAAGTTTTGTATATATAAATAAGGTATATTTATGAATAAGATTTTTGCTTCAGCCTTGATGGCTGTGGCTATGATGGGCTGCGTCTCTGAGGCTGAGGCTTGCAGCAACTTCATCGTGGGCAAGAAGGCATCTGTGGATGGTTCCGTGATGTGTTCCTACAGTGCCGACGACTACGGTATGTTCCAGTACCTCTGCCATTATCCTGCGGCTAAGCACGCCAAAGGCGAGATGCGCAAGATTTACGACTGGGATAGCAACAAGTATCATGGTGAGATTCCTGAGGCTGCCGAGACTTATAACGTTATCGGCAACATCAACGAATGGCAGGTTACCATCGGCGAGACTACCTATGGTGGTCGTGAGGAGATGGTGGATTCTACCGGTATCATGGACTACGGTTCGCTCATCTACGTGGCTTTGCAGCGCAGTAAGACGGCCCGCGAGGCTATCAAGGTGATGACCACCCTTGCCAATACCTATGGTTATAATTCAGAAGGTGAAACCTTCACCATCTGTGATCCTAACGAGGCTTGGATCATGGAGATGATGGGTAAGGGTGCCGGTTCCAAGGGTGCTGTCTGGGTAGCTCTCCGTATTCCGGATGATGCCATCTGTGCACATGCCAACCAGAGCCGCATCGGCAAGTTCAACATGAAGGACAAGAAGAACGTGATGTATGCCAAGGATGTGGTTTCCTTTGCCCGCAGCAAGGGCTGGTTTAAGGGCAAAGATGCTGATTTCTCCTGGAAGATGGCGTATGCGAAGCCTGATTTCTCGGGCCGTCGTTTCTGCGATGCCCGTGCCTGGGCGATGCTGAACCATTTCTATGACATGAGTCCTTATCTGGATTGGGCACTCGGCAAGAATCCTGATGCGCAGGATATGCCTCTCTGGGTGGTTCCTAACAAGAAGGTGAGCGTGAAGGATGTTGAGAATGTGATGCGCGACCATTACGAGGGTACTCCTCTTTCTGTAGCCGACGGTTCTGATATCGGTGGCGGTATCTGGGAGATGCCATATCGTCCTACACCATTGATGTACAAGGTGGATGGCAAGCAGTATTTCAACGAGCGTCCTGTTAGCACCCAGCAGAGTGGTTTCGTATTCGTGAGCCAGATGCGTTCATGGTTGCCAAGAGAGATTGGTGGCGTGTTCTGGTTTGCCAACGATGATGCCAACATGGCTGCGTTCACACCGGTTTACTGCTCAATGACTCAGCGTCCTGAGTGCTATAATACTCCTGGTGTTGATGCGGTGCATTTCAGCAAGAAGAATGCTTACTGGGTTTGCAACATGACCAGCAACATGGTTTATCCTCGTTACAGCCTGATGTTCCCAACCTTGAAGGAGGTTCGTGATAGCTTGGACAACAGCTATTTTGCTGCTCAGGCAGGTGTTGAGAAGAAGGCTCAGGAGCTTTATGCTCAGAATCCACAGGCTGCCGTGAAGTATCTCAACGACTACAGTGTTGAGAAGGCACAGCAGATGTTGGCTCGCTGGAACCAGCTTTTCGAGTTCATGGTGGTGAAGTATAATGATATGATTATCAAGCCAACCGATAAGAATGGTAATTTCGAGAAGACCCCTTATGGTTTGGGTGCTCGTCCAGCCCGTCCTGGTTATCCGGAGAAGTATGCCAAGCAGCTTGTGAAGCAGAGTGGCGACAAGTTCCTGGTACCAGAGGAGAAGAAATAATAAATAAAAAGAGGGTGTGTCATGATTCATCGGATTACGCGGAATAAACGGAACCTTAACCGCCTTCCTCGGATTACTCACGGATTTTAAACGGAAACTCGACCTGACGGTCGTGGCGATACCCCCTAAAGCTGGAATGCGAATGCGCTAGCCCAATGGCCGTAAGGCCAAATCCGTTTAAATTCCGTGCGTAATCCGTGAAGCAAGAATGTTCCGTTAACTCAGTGTAATCCGATGAAGAAAAACGATGAAGCAACAAAAAAGAGGGTGTGTCTTGGACTTTTGACACACCCTCTCTTTTTCTTTTATTTTTAAATAGCTCTTTTATAAACTCTTTTAGATGAGCTCTAAAATTGTATTTATGATTTTTTCAATCTTTGATGAGTCAGTGGCTTGATCCAGTTTCTGGTTGATTTTCTCTTCCAGCTTTTTCTGAACCTTGTCGGCAGCCTTATCCATGGCCTCATTGGCCTTGTCTTCCAGCTTCTTCTGAACTCTCGAACTGATGCTGCCATCGGCAGATTCATCAACAGGATTTCCGTTTTCATCAAGATTTGCATTGCTATCAGATGAAGATGAGGCTGAATTATCTCCGATGGTATTATCGTCTGATGTTGAGGAAGATTCCTCAATCTGCAGATTATCCGTATTTTCCAGTGCCTTCACCATATCGTCTGCATTCATGGTATAAACCTTGCCCAGAATACCGAAACTGATGGTATGCTGCTTGCCATTAAACTCAACTGAGCCCTTGGAACACACGATGTAGTTGTGATATTCAAAGAGTTGGTTCATGGCTTCGCCCATCATATTGTCTGCCATCATCTTAGCTGCTGAACGGAGGGCTTGGGTAAAGAAGTTGTTATCCGTAGTGCTTACAGCTTTCTCTATCGCCTTGCTTACTTCCGTGCGAACCTTCTCCTTGTGCTCTTCTTCGCTTGGATTTGTAACGGCGAAGATGGCGAAGATGAAGATGATGAGGCCGATAATTATCTTCATAACGAAGTGATTCGACTTCTTTTTAGGCTGCTTCGAATCAGAATTCGGGGTTGGGTTGAATCCCTGATTAGAATTAGGATTGAATCCTTGATTCGTATTCTGATTTGTGTTAAAGCCCTGATTCATGCTTGCGCCTTGCTGGAAACCTTGCTGGAATCCCTGCTGAAAGCCTTGGTTCTGGTTGAAATTCTGATTTGAATTTTGATTGAACCCTTGGCTCTGATTTGAATTTTGATTGAACCCCTGATTCTGATTGAACCCCTGGCTTTGGTTTGAATTCTGATTAACCTTATCAGCTTCAACAGCTTCCAATACGGCTCTTAAATCCTCTACTTTCCAGGCTGGAGTCCAATCAGCCATGCCTTGTTTCCAAACTAGAGTTTCGGGGCTGATGCCTTTCTGAACAAGCTGGTCCATACTGAATGGTCCTGCCTGTTGTCCATTATTATCAATTATAAAAAATTCCATAACCTATTTATATTTTAAATCGATTAGTGCGTAGCCTTCCACCAGCCTGTCTTCTCTCTTCCCTTGATAGCTACATTGTTTTGGCTAGGGTCGGAGATGGAAAGGCCGCAATAGTTCTTTATTTCTATAAATGTTTCTTTATTATATAAAGCAGAATAGGCATAGTCAGTGTGTCCGGCTGCTTTTACAGTGAGCTTGAGTTGATTCTTAAACTGGTCAAGCAGATAACCGCTAGGATAAAGACTATCAACGTATGCCTCCATATCATAGAATAAATTCGGAGAAAATGCATCTAAACGCTGTATAGTTTCCGGATCTATACTTTCTGAAAGCGTATATTTGCTGTTGATTTCCTTCATGATGTTTGCCAATCCATCCAGTTCTCTGCAGTCTATGGCTGCTAGATTGAGATATGGATAATCTGTTGTATTATAGAAATTGATGGATGTAGATATTATGCCAGCATAGTTGGGGGTAGATGAATTGATGTAGTTCCATAATGACTTATATGGCAGACCATATTGCATAATTTCGCTGCTTGACGCTATGAAGAAATTGGTAACATCTTTCAGTTCGTAGGCTGTCTCTACATTACCCATATAGCAGGCATCGAAGAGGATGTATTGCATCTTGAGTCCACTCTCCTTGATTCCTTCTGCAAGTGTAGCTACATCTATTTCATTGTCCTTAAGATTGACACTTCCGAAAAAACGGGTGTGTGGTTTGTTGGGATCACTACCAAAGTTAATTCCGCTGAAACTGTATTCTTGTGGTGATGAACTTCCAAAACTTGGTCGGGCTTTGTAGGGGTAATTGTTCCAATCTTCTGCATAGGTCCATCCGCATCCATGAGCGCCAATAATGAGCGCATAGTTGAGTGCTTCTGCATTCTGTTTTACGTCGTTGAGCAAGTCTGCAAAACCTTCTGCCGAACAATAACTGTTACCCTCGTATTTCTTGATAGGAACACGATTCACCTTTTTGGTTTTGGCATCATACTGCAAGTCATAGAGGGTACTCTGGTTATATTTTTCACTGAAGAAAACCAACACACGTGAATCGTTCAGTCCTTTCTTTGCGATAATGCCTTCGCTGATACTGTCTAAGTTGTTCTCTAAATCATCATAAAGACCTGGACGGCTTGTGTCACCGGTCCAAGGAAAGAACACGAAAATGGTCTGCTTGTTGACGCTATCCACATCAAAAGCCTCGTCGCTACAACTGGTGAAAGTCATGGCGAACGAAAACATACATATAAATAAGGTGAAAAGCTTCTTGATCATAATAAAAAAGTTGAATGTTGAATGCTGAATGCTGAGTTGCAGAATGGCTGACGAATTCATCCGTCTGAGATTCTGCATTCATCATTCTACACTCAACATTCAACATATATAAAAAGAATCTGTTACTTCTTCTTCAGCTCCTCGATGGTTGCCTTGAGGGCGGCAATCTTCTCTACAGAGTCGCTCTCCTTCTTGCGCTCCAGGGCCACTACCTTCTCAGGGGCGTGAGCTACGAAGTTCTCATTGCTGAGCTTCTTGCGTACACCCATCAGGAAGCCCTCCAGGTGCTTGAGCTGGGCCTCTGCCTTCTCAATCTCGGCTGCCACGTCGATGAGGTCGCCCAATGGTACGGCAAACTCGTCGGTGCCTACCATGAAGCTGGATGCATCGGCACTCTTCTCGGCGATGACTTCAATCTTGTCGAGGTTGGCCATCTTCAGAGTTACGTCGTTGTAAGCCTCGAAATCGTTCTTGCCTACTACCTGCAGAGACAACTGCTCCTTCTGGGCAATGTTCTTCTGGTTGCGAACGGTACGAACACCGGCGATAATCTGCTTCACTGCCTCAATATCGGCTGCCAACTTCTGCTCCTCGGCTGTAGGTGCAGGAATCTCCAGCTTCTCGCGCATGATGCTCTCGCCATCCTTGCGGTCGTAGATGTGCTGCCACAACTCCTCGGTGATGAATGGCATGAATGGATGCAACATCTTCAGCAGGGCATCGAAGAAGCGGAGGGTAGCATCGTAGCTCTTCTGGTCGATAGGCTGACCGTAAGCTGGCTTCACCATCTCCAGGTACCAAGATGAGAACTCATCCCAGAACAGCTTATATACAGTCATCAATGCCTCAGAGATACGGTAGTCCTTAAACTGCTTCTGCATCTCCTCGTTCACCTCCTTGAGCTTGGCATCAAACCACTTCACGGCGATTTCAGCACTCTTAGGCTGCTCGATATCCGCAGTTTCCCAACCCTTTACGAGGCGGAAGGCATTCCAGATCTTATTGTTGAAGTTACGTCCCTGCTCGCAAAGGCTCTCGTCGAAGAGGATGTCGTTGCCGGCTGGAGCACTGAGCATCATACCCATACGGACACCGTCGGCACCAAACTTATCGATCAAATCCAGTGGGTCTGGTGAGTTACCGAGACTCTTGCTCATCTTGCGGCCCAGCTTGTCGCGGACGATACCTGTGAAATATACGTGCTTGAATGGCATCTTGCCACGATACTCGTAGCCAGCCATGATCATACGTGCTACCCAGAAGAAGATGATATCTGGACCAGTTACGAGGTCGGAAGTAGGGTAGTAGTAGTTGATCTCCTCGTTGTCTGGATGCTCGATGCCATCAAACAGAGAGATAGGCCACAACCATGAAGAGAACCAGGTGTCGAGGCAGTCGCTCTCCTGCTCAAGATCCTCAGCCTTGATGCTGGCGTTCTTCTCCTGAGCGAGCTTCAGAGCCTCCTCAGCAGTCTCTGCTACCACGAAATCCTTCTTGCCGGCATTGTCGAAGTAGTAGGCTGGGATGCGGTGACCCCACCAGAGCTGACGGCTGATACACCAGTCCTTGATGTTCTCCAACCAGTGGCGATAGGTGTTCTTGTACTTCTTAGGGTAGAACTCGATGTCGTCGTCCATCACAGGAGGGAGGGCGATGTCGGCAAAGTGCTGCATCTTGAGGAACCACTGTGTAGAGAGCTTTGGCTCGATAGGCACATTGGTACGCTCAGAGAAGCCTACCTTATTATTATAGTCCTCAATCTTCTCCATCAATCCGGCGTTCTGAAGGTCGATGGAAATCTGCTTGCGCACGTCCATGCGGTCCATGCCTACATAGAGACCTGCAGCCTCGCTGATGGTACCATTGTCGTTGAAGATATCGATGGTCTCCAAACCGTGCTTCAAACCGAGGGCGTGGTCATTGATATCGTGAGCTGGAGTCACCTTCAAGCAACCGGTACCGAACTCGATATCTACGTATGTATCCTCGATGACAGGAATCTCGCGGTTTACGAGAGGCACGATTACGTGCTTACCCTTCAACCAGGTATTCTTCTTATCCTCAGGGTTGATACACATGGCAGAGTCGCCCATGATGGTTTCAGGACGGGTTGTTGCTACCACGGCATAGTAGCCCTTCTCATCCTTGTGCATCACGTTCTCCTCGTCCACCTGCTGGCAGTCCTGCTCTACTACATAATACTTCAAGTGGTAGAGCTTAGAGTGCTCGTCCTTGTAGATAACCTCCTCGTCAGAGAGCGCAGTCTGAGCCTTAGGGTCCCAGTTAACCATGCGCACGCCACGATAGATGAGACCCTTCTGGTAGAGGTCGCAGAATACGTGGATTACGGCACGGGAGCGGGTCTCGTCCATGGTGAATGCAGTGCGGTCCCAGTCGCAGCTGGCACCGAGCTTGCGGAGCTGCTTGAGGATGATGCCGCCGTGCTCGTGAGTCCAGTCCCAAGCATGCTTGAGGAACTCATCGCGAGCCAGGTCGGTCTTCTTGATGCCCTGCTGAGCGAGGCGGTTAACCACCTTAGCCTCGGTAGCGATACTGGCGTGGTCGGTACCTGGTACCCAGCAAGCGTTCTTGCCCTCCATGCGTGCACGGCGAACGAGAATATCCTGGATAGTATTGTTGAGCATGTGTCCCATGTGGAGCACACCTGTTACGTTTGGTGGAGGGATAACCACTGTATAAGGTTCACGACCATCTGGCTTAGAGCTGAAAAGCTTGTTGTCGAGCCAGTACTGATACCATTTACTTTCCACTGCTTGTGGATCGTATTTACTTGCTAATTCCATTGTTTCTATCTAATTTTTATTCTTTTTCTTTCTTTTTCCTTAAAAAACGGTGCAAAGATACGAATTTTTGGGCGAAAAATACTATCTTTGCATCAAAATTATTAATTTTTGCACAAAACGATGGTTAGTAAATATGAATTGGGATATTATGGGAGCTTGGTTTCTCTTCTATGTAATGGTGTGTGTGGCTGCTGTTTCTTTCGCCATTTTCCTTAATACGAAAGCGGAGAAGAAGTGGAAGAAGAATCTTTAAAAAAATGGAAGCATATTTGTTTTTTAATATAATGATGTTTGTGTTTGCATTGTCTTTCGCCATTTTCCTCAACACGAAGGCTGGCAAGAAATGGAAAGACAATCTTTAATGTGAGGTTAGAATTATGCATACGAAAGAAGAAAAGTTAGCGGCGTTCAGCCGCTTGCTGGATGTGCAGGACCGTTTGCGCCTGCAGTGTCCATGGGATAAGAAACAGACATTCGAAAGTCTTCGTCCGAATACCATCGAGGAGACTTTCGAGCTTTGTGACGCCTTGATGAAGCGCGATTACAAGGATATCAAGAAGGAGCTGGGCGATGTGCTGGAGCACGTGATGTTCTATAGCATCATCGGCAGAGAAGACGGCGAGTTCGATATCTGCGATGTCTGCAATCAGGAAGCTGACAAACTGATGTTCCGCCATCCTTTCATCAACTGGAAGGAAGAGGGCGAATGGACTGTGGCGAATCCTGATATGTATATCAATGATGCGGGACAGGTGGTATATAAGGAGTCTGAAAAAGCAGAAACCGGGAGGGCAGAATCTGCAACCGGGAAGGCAGAGGCGGGGAACTCGGAAGAAACCCTGGCTCTTGGTGCCAGCAAACCCAAGAATGCTGCCTCGGTAGAGAAAACCTGGGAGCAGATCAAGCAGCAGGAGAAAGATGGCAACGAGCGTGTTCTGAGCGGTGTGCCTAATTCCCTGCCATCCCTTATCAAGGCCTATCGCATTCAGGACAAGGCACGAAACGTGGGCTTCGACTGGAAGGAGAAGGAAGATGTATGGGATAAGGTACACGAAGAACTGGAGGAACTCAAGGTAGAACTTGCCAAGGGAGATAAGGAGAATTCTACCCAGGAACTCGGCGATTTCCTCTTCTCCGTAATCAATGCTGCCCGTCTCTATAAGCTCAATCCTGACAATGCGCTGGAGAAGACAAACCAGAAGTTTATCCGCCGCTTCAATTATGTGGAAGATCACTCGATCAAGCAGGGCAAGAATCTGAAAGACATGAGCTTGGAAGAGATGGATCAACTCTGGGATGAAGCCAAGAAGCAGGAAAAGCTTCAAGGTGAGGAGTAATCATATTTTGAAATATATTTTAATGATAAGAGATTATGAAAAGATTAGTTTATGTGATGATGGCTTTGGTAGTACTTTTCGCTGCCAATAGCTGTAAGGATAAGAAAACCGTGCCAGTAATCAGCACCAACGATTCTGTGGCGCTGGAGGATGCAGAGAACGACTCAACCATCTATGGCGTGTGTGGCGAGGGAACCTCTATGCACAGCCTGGAATTGATATCAGATGCAGGTGATACCCTCACCGTCTTCATCGACGATGAGCAGCCTGGCATCGTGCAGGGCGGACTCTTGGCTGGCGACCGCATCGCCCTCATCGGCTACAAGGCGCAGGATGGCGAGATGCTTGCCCAGAAAGTTATCAATCTTACTTCGCTCCTCGGCAAGTGGACTTCGATAGACAAGAACTTCTATATCCTGGAAGGTGGCGAGGTGAAGAACAATGTGAAGGCGGAAACCAACCCTTGGACTTCATGGAAGATTCTGAACGGAAAGCTCCTGCTTAACAAGGATACCTTCGCCATCGACAATCTGGGTCCGGATAGTCTGACGCTGGAGAATACGCAGGGCATCTACGTGTTCAAGCGCCAGGAGTAAGAATATGATTTTTTAGCGGCAGTACATCATAAAAAAAATGTACACCGTTTCTAACTTATAAGATTGCAATAAAAATTTTGGAACCATTTAAGATACATATTCTGGGGTGTGGCAGTGCGCTGCCCACCCTTAAGCATAATGCCTCCTCGCAGCTCATAGAGATGCGAGGCAAGTGCTTTATGGTGGATTGTGGAGAAGGAGCACAGATGCAGTTCCGCCGCTCCCATATTCATTTCTCCAAGCTCAATGCCATCTTCATCTCCCACATGCATGGCGACCATTGCTTCGGCTTGATGGGCCTGCTTTCTACGCTTGGAATGCTCGGTCGAACATCTAAGTTAAGGGTTTATGCCCCAAAGGATTATGAACCCCTGTTCAAACAGCAGGTGGAGTATTTCATGCAGACCATGGAGTATGAGATGGAGATGATTCCGGTGGATACCGAGAAGCAGCAGATTATCTACGAAGACCATTCGCTCACGGTGGAGACGGTGCCCCTGAAGCATCGCGTGCCATGCTGCGGCTTCATCTTCCGCGAGAAACCTACGCTGCCTCATATCCGCCGCGACATGATAGATTACTATGGCATTCCTATCAGTCAGATCAACAATATCAAGAATGGGGCTGACTGGACCAACGAGGAGGGCGAGGTGATTCCGAATGAAAAATTAGTGACACCTGCCGACTCGCCCCGCAGCTATGCCTACATGAGTGATACCCGCTATATCCCGAATCTCTGGGAGAAGGTGAAGGGCGTTACCCTGCTTTATCACGAGAGTACCTACACCTCAGATCAGGAAGACCGTGCCAAAATCTACAACCACAGCACCGCCCGTCAGGCGGCGACGGTGGCGAGGAATGCCGGGGTAGGAAAGCTGCTCCTGGGGCATTACAGTGCCCGGTATAACGACGAGAAAATGTTGCTCAAGGAAGCAAAAGAGGTATTCGAAGAAAGCTATCTGAGCAATGAGGGAATGGTGATTTCTGTATAGAAAATCTGTATAGAAAATAAGATGAAAAAAGCCTTGCATCAAAAAAAAGTTTGATTTTTGGTGCAAGGTTTTGCTATGATATTCGTTTAATCAGTAAAAAAAAAATTGGAAACAGAAAAGCAACTTCTGGATGACGTAAAAGGCGGCAGTCAGGCAGCAATGCACCGGCTGTATGAGCGCTACGTAGGATATGCCATGGCGGTAGCGCTGAGGTATGTCCCTTTGCGTGATGATGCCGAGGATGTGGTGCAGGAGAGTTTCGTGAAGTTTTTCTCCAACATCGCCAGTTTCGATTTCCGGGGCGAGGGTTCGCTGAAAGCCTGGCTCCTCCGCATCGTGGTGAACGAAGCCATCAGCATGACGAGGAAGCAGTCCCGACTCACCTTTGTGGATGAAGTTCCGGAAGAGGTTCCAGACGAGGATCCTGAGGTAGAGCGGGTGCCGCCTGCAGAATTAACGAGGATGATAGGCGAATTGCCCGAGGGCTATCGCCTGGTGCTCAACATGTTTGTGTTTGAGCAGCGCAGCCACAAGGAAATCGCCGAGCAGCTAGGCATCAAGGAAAGCTCCTCAGCTTCGCAATATCTGAGAGCCAAAAAGCTCCTGGCAAAGAAAATAAACGATTATTTGAATACATTAAACGAGAAAGAATATGAGTAACAAGGATTGGACAAGCAAACTTCGAGATCAGATGACAGACTATCAGGAGCCTGTCAAGCACGACTTGTGGGCTGGCATTGCACAATCGCTTGCTCAGAATCAGCCTGTAGCAGGGGAGAATGGGGGTCCTGAAAATCATCCTGTTAAAAGGGTGGAGAAGGAACCGAAAACCCGGGTTGTCACGTTGAAACGATGGTCGGCAGCCGCAGCCGCCGTGGCCTTGCTTGGAATAGGCGGAAGCTATGTTTATCTGCATCAGGAGGATGTGGAGCAGGGCAATGCACAGTTGGCATCCCTGGCGTCATCAGAAGCTTCATCTGCATCATCAGCATCATCTTCCTCTCTGTCGGCATCATCTTCCTCTCTGTCAGCAGCATCTTCCTCTCATTCGAAGCAAGTTCCGCTGCTTGCTGCTGATAACAAATCCGCAGATTCCAAGAGCAGGCAAAAGGCAGCTTCATCGGCAGCTTCTCTGCTTTCTTCCGATTACGCCTCTGTGCCAGTTCAATCAGCTGCACCCATGAATGATGAAGGCGAAACAATGGTAGCTGTTGCTTCGGATGAGGCTCCGCTGGTTGCTTCGAAATACAAATCAGCAGAATCAGCGCAGAGTCAGGCTGAACCAAACTCATCCTCTTATCATTTCACCAGGAATAGCGAAGTGGCGGGAGTATCGATGAAGCTCTATGCCGAGAACTTCGGTGCAGGAATGGGGAATGTCAATTCCGGCAGTAACATCGTCAATCGTTATTCTGATTCGGGAGTGATGGCAGATCCGATGCCAGGCGTATATCCCGACCCTTCGGTGGGTGGAAGCAACGACGTGGATTATCTGATGGCGGCAGCCTATAAGGCACTCCAGAAATCTCCGCAGGGAAAGGTGAAGCATCATGCTCCGGTATCCGTGGGTATGCAGATAGCCTTTGGCGTGGCTCCTCGCTTGTCGTTGAGCACGGGCGTGGTTTATACCCGCACCTCTTCCGATTTCTATCCGTATGCTCCAAACAATGACTACAATGTTCATCAGGTGCTTCATTATGTAGGCATCCCTGTAGGCTTGAATTATGAATTGTGGAGGAGTGGCGGCTTCCATGCCTACGTGATGGCTGGTGCCGAGGCAGCTTACAACGTGAAGAATGATACCGATGAAGATGGAACCAGAAAGCAGGATGCCAAGCGAGACAGGGTGCAATTCTCTGGAAAGGCTTCGCTCGGTGCACAATATGACATCTCGCCAAGTGTGGGCTTATACATTGAGCCGGGCGCCAAGTATTACTTCGACAACGGAAGCGATGTAGAAAATACCTTCAAGGATAAGAAGTTGAATTTCAATCTTCAATTTGGCTTGAGGTTCAATCTGTAAGATGGTTTTAAAACAAACAGAAAGCGGGTGTGTCATAAGTCTGGATAAAGACCATGGTACACCCACTTTCTGTTTGTTATTTGCTTTTTAGCTCATGCAGCTCGTAACGCCGAGCGAAGTAGCTACGGCTGATAGAATCGAGATCAAAATCTGAATAACGGTTTTCCAAGTTTCCTTTTTCATAGGCAGTTTTTTTTAGTGATTAGTGATTAGTGATGAATGATTAGTGGTAAATGATTATTTTTAGCGATGTG
>OGNL01000013.1_pt1 | contig 105677 bp, 90 predicted proteins | sample 1573471 | NCBI WGS metagenome assembly OGNL01 (sample SAMEA2582001, study PRJEB24529) | metagenome | biome: Human gut stool | place: China | collected 2011 | reverse complement strand
AAGCTACTGGATTAACAGAAGACCAGCTGAAGCAACTTCAGTCGTAGTGTATGTATATTATCGTGTATCTGTAAACCCTCACGTTTCCTACTCCAGAAGCGTTACATGACAGTTGTGACAGTTTTATTTCGCAGGGGGTATTACGATACCTTATAAAAATAAAAATAGGTCTAGCAACACCGCATTTCACGGGGTCGCTAGACCTATCTTATTATCTATCAAGAACTTATATTCTTATATACTTATATAATCATATACTTATCTTCTTATCTTACTCCGCATCAGCAAACTCATTCAGAGTATATGCGCTGCTGCCATCAAAACAATGGGTGCATACCTGGCACTTTGGAAGACCGATAGCCTCAACAAGCTGCTCGATGGTGTTGAACTTCAATGTGGTCAAGCCCAACTGGCGGGCAATCTCATCCACCATCTTCTGATACTGAGGAGAACCCGTGGTGGCATACTTATCCAAATCCTTGTTGGCATCCCCCTCAAACTTCTCGATGATGCGGCGCGTAATCAGCTCCATATCACTCTTGGAAGAAGTGAAGTTGATGAACGGACATCCATATACCAATGGAGGACACGCAATGCGCATGTGGCACTCCTTGAGGCCAGCCTGGTCGAAAAGCACCTTCACGTTGTCGCGAAGCTGGGTGCCACGCACGATACTGTCGTCGCAGAACAATACTCGCTTGCCCTTCAGCATCGCCTTGTTAGGAATCAGCTTCATCTTAGCCACCAGCGAACGCATGCTCTGGTTGCTTGGAGTAAAGCTGCGAGGCCATGTAGGCGTATACTTGGCAATGCAGCGCTGGTAAGGCACACCCTTGCCGGCAGCATAACCCATCGCCATGCCCGTGCCCGAATCAGGAATACCACTGCAGCAATCCACCTCCACATCATCCGTCTTGGCAAGATTGAAGCCGTTGGTGAAACGCGCCTCCTCCACATTCTTGCCCTCGTAGGTAGATGTAGGGAATCCGTAGTAAACCCAGAGGAAAGAGCAAACCTGCATCTTCTTGTTGGCAGGACGAATCTGCTCCATGCCATCAGCAGTAATCTTCACGATTTCGCCCGGTCCCACCTCGTGCACGGTCTCGAAGTCGAGATTAGGGAAGGATGTACTCTCGCTGCTCACGGCGTAGGCATCCGCCTTCTTGCCGATGATGAGAGGCGTACGTCCCCAACTGTCGCGCGCACAGATGATGCCATCCTCGGTGAGGATTGTCATGGTGCAGGAACCCTTGATGTGGTGGAATACGTTCTCGATGCCCTCGCGGAAGGTTTTGCCCTGAATGATGAGCAAAGCCACCAGCTCGGTGGGGTTGGTACTGCCTGAAGACATTTCTGCAAAGTGCATGTTCTTGTCTAGCAGGTGCTGAGTAAGTTCTTCCTTGTTTACAATCTTGGCTACGGTGCAGATGGCGAAACGGCCCAGGTGTGAGTTCATGATCAATGGCTGCGCATCTGTATCGCTAATCACTCCGATACCCGATGTGGCACCCTCAAACTTGTCGAGGGTTGGTTCAAACTTAGTTCTGAAATAAGAGCTTTCGAGGTTGTGGATAGAGCGCACGAAGCCCTTCTCACTGCTGTAGGTTGCCAAACCGCCTCGACGGGTGCCGAGATGTGAGTTGTAGTCGGTGCCGTAGAAAAGATCTGCGACACAGCTTTTCTTGGAAATAGTTCCGAAAATGCCTCCCATAAGAGTATAATTCTATGTTTTATGTTTGAAATATGGGTGCAAAGTTAATATAAATTCAGAAAATATGCAAAACTTTTTGCGATTTTTCTGCAAAAAGATGAAAATGATTAACGCTTGCACCCATATTTTATACTTTATTAATCTATCAGCACGATATATTGATAGTGTTTCCAGAACTGATATCGACAAGTCTCTAGAACTGATATTGCAATCCCAGACTCAGGTCGAATGTCTTGCTCCTGACATCGTCGTGATAGGAGTAATGCGTATCGCGCCAATAGTTCGACACGTTGAAATCGAGCTTCAGACGATTCGACAGGGCGAGCCCGAAACGGGCATTCACCACGAGCAGCGAGGCATTGCCCTTGTCGCCCTGGGCGTTGAGATAGAGCGGGTCGGTGGTAGCCAGGTCCTTGCCCTCGTAGCCCTTCCAGGTGAAGATGCGGTAGTAGTCGGCACCTATCTGGAAGCTCGCCACCTTGCCGAACTCCATCAGGCTGACGGCCTTCACGCTGTAGCCGCTGCCCATGTTGTAGTCGCGGTCTATCACATTATAATAATCGGTGAGACTGCCGCCCAGCAGGATGCCATCCACGAAGATACGCTGCTCCAGTTTGGTGAGATTGCCCACCTGAGGGAAGCGGTAGATGATGCCGGGACCCACCGACGCTGCCTCGGAGATGCGATATGGCACAAGACTGGTGCCATCCTTCACCGGCTGCGAATCGTAGTAGTTGAAGTGCTGGAAGATGCCGAACTCCATCTCCGTGCCCTTGCTCACCTCCACCGGCACGCTCCACAGGCGGCCCAGCAGATGCAATCCCGTGATGAACGGCTGGTTGCTGCTCAATCCGAAGGTGGCATCGAGGGTGAAGTAATCGTAAGGCTTGGTGGTGGCACCATCAAACGGGTCGCCATAAACCAGATTGAATCGCACGTAGGGATTTCCCTCGCCACGGAACAGCGTGTTGTTATCGGCAAGATAGCGATAACCCGCTGATGCCGAGAAGCTGACAGGACTGCGACCGTAGTCGTGATACTTGTAATATCTGCCCCGCACACGCCAGGCATCGCCGCTCAATATTCGGTTCAAGCCCTTGATAGGACAGATGATGGTGCCCAGGAACTCTCGCCAGAAGCGTGGGAATCCGCGCAGCCGGTCGTCGTAAACCAGGTCGCTGATGCGATAGGTTACTTCGCCTAGGCACACGCCGCCAATGGTGGTGGCCATCAGGTCGTTGATGGCTGGCGGTTCTATCTCGCAGGTAGTCTCCCACATCAGGCTTCCGCAGAAGGAGTAAGGCACTGATTCCCAGAAGTTCATGCCGTGGGTTCGGGCGGCGTTGAAATAGAGTCCGCCGTGATAAGGATGGGCAAAAAGATTGGTGGAGAACTGGTCGTTATCCCACACGAATCCGTTCTGGATATTGTGCTTGATGCTGTGGAAGGAGATCTTGGCGAACTCCTCGTTCATCACAAACTGGTCGAAACACTGCACGCCCACGTTGATGGCGAATGCCTCCACTGCCGCCTTCCAAGGGTGCTTCTTCTGCCGATCGGGGTCATCGAAGGCAAAGATACTCCCCTCTTTCCAGGCCTCCATATCGAAATCTGAATATGCAGAGGATTTTCCCAAAGAAGATTTTCCCGAAGATGATTTTTCAGAAGATGACTTTTCAGAAGAACCAGGGGCATAGAACGCCTGGTTGCGCTGCAGCTGGAACGCCAATCCCGCCTCCAGGATGGCACGGCTGCGATATCTGCCGCCATGATAATAGCGGGTGTCGCCATAGCCCACGGAGGCGAAGGCGCTGGTGTATTTGCCCAACTGGTAGTCGGCATTGATGCGAGCCTGCAGGGAGTAGAGCCGTTCGGGTTTGTCCTGCGAATTCTCCTGGAAGGATTCCACATGATAGAAGCCCAAGTCGCCACTGATTGAAAACTTTGGCGAGAGCTGGAAATACTGTCCGATGCGATAGAACAGGCCGCCCGAGAATTTCTCGTCCAAGCCGAAGTAATGGGTGCCGATGCCTAATATATTATAGGTAGACCGGTTGCGGAAGCGCACGGCGAAGTTGGTCTTGGTGGCAGAACCGCCATAGAGCATGTAATCGATGCGGGTATGGGGGTTCACGTTGACGAGACCTATCTTGTGCGCCACGGTATCGCGGCTATAGTTGATGACGCCAATCTGCACGCCTCGCGGATGGCTCACGCAGACATTGAGGATGCCTATCTGCGAACCGTTGAGGGTATCGGCATAGTTGTATCCGCCCACCTGCAAGCCGCGCATATACGAGGAACTTACGTTGGCGGAAGCAATCTGCAGTCCCCTCTTCATGCCCATGGAGACATTAGAGAGTGCGCTGAGCTGCACGCCACGGAATGGCGAGGAGGATACATTATTGAATAAGGACAGCTGTACGCCGTTGCCACCCTTCACCACATTGGATACGCCCGAGATCTGCACGCCCCTCATATCGCCGCCCACGGAGTTGATGACGCCAGCCAGGCTCAGTCCCCTCATCTGCTTGTTAACCACACTGGAGAAGGCGCCCAGCTGAGCCCCTCGCAGGGTATCGGGCGAGCAGAACAGCCCCACGTTTCCGCAGCTATAGCCCTGGGCATAGCCGGCAGAAGGTGCTAGCAGGAGCAAGAGTCCCAAATTGATAATCTTCTTTCTTTTCCTATTCATGAACTAAAATTTTATAAATCAAAATGGCGAGAGGTCAGGATGACCCCTCGCCGAAAAAATGCGCATTATCATGTCCCCTAATAATGCACAAAAAAAATCTTTTAATCCAGCTTCAAGCTCTTCTTGATGGCCTCAATCTTATCCATTGCAGCAGCTGTGCAGCGGTTGTAGCAGCCAGCACACTTGAATGAAGGATCCTTTACTTCAATATAGAACTTAATCTTAGGCTCAGTACCTGATGGACGGACACTCACCTTGGTGTTGTCATCGCAGAACCACTGGAGCACGTTGCTTGTAGCAGGCATATCGAGCTTCTCTACGCTGCCGTCAGCATGCTTAGCCTCCAGGCTCTGGTAGTCCTTCCAGGTAACCACCTTGCTGCCACCCAACTCCTGTGGAGGGTTGGCACGGAAGTCTGCCATCATCTGCTTAATCTCGTCAGCACCTGTCTTACCAGGGCGAACCACGTTAACCGTGAACTCCTTGCTGAAGCCATACTCTGCGTAGATCTGCATCAAGAGGTCGTAGAGAGTCTTGCCCTGATCCTTAGCCCATGCTGCAATCTCGCAGATGAGGCAGATAGAAGCAGGAGCATCCTTATCACGTACCTTATCGTATGGCAAGAAGCCGAAGCTCTCCTCACCACCACCGATGTACTGCTGCTTGCCCTCAGAGATAGCAATCTCGCGTGCAATCCACTTGAAACCAGTGTAGCAGTCGCGCAACTCTACGTTGTTCTTCTTGGCAATCTCAGCGATAACCTCTGTAGTAACGATGGTCTTAACGAGGAAGTCGGTTGGCTTCAACTTGCCCAACTTCTTCTTGTTCTCGATGATGTAGTAGCAGAACATCATGGCTGTCTGGTTACCATTGATGATCATCCACTCGCCCTTGTCGTCGCGGCAAACGATGGCAAGACGGTCAGCGTCTGGGTCGGTAGCTACCACAAGGTCAGCGTTCAACTTGGTACCAAGCTTCATACCGAGGGTCATAGCCTCAGCATTCTCCGGGTTAGGAGAAACCACTGTTGGGAAGTTGCCATCTACAACCATCTGCTCAGGAACTACATTGATGTTCTGGAAGCCCCAAGAACGCAGGCAGAGAGGCACGATGACGCGACCTGTGCCGTGCATGGCAGAGTAAACGATGTTGAGGTCCTTCTGACGGTTGATAACATCCTGGTCGATCATTGCCGAGTGAACGGCTGTCATGTAGTCGTAATCCATCTCACCACCGATAATCTTGATCAAATCCCAGTTAGCCTCGAACTTCACCTGGTCGATAGTCACCTTGTTCACCTCCTCGATGATACCCGTATCGTGTGGAGCCAGAACCTGAGCACCATCGCTCCAGTAAGCCTTGTAACCATTGTACTCCTTAGGGTTGTGAGAAGCAGTTACGTTGACACCAGCCTTGGCGCCAAGCTCGCGGATAGCGAAAGAAATCTCTGGTGTAGGACGGAGGCTCTCGAAGAGATAAGCCTTGATGCCATTGGCAGAGAAGATGGCAGCTACGGTCTCAGCGAAGAGACGGGAGTTGTTACGGCAGTCGTGACCTACCACTACAGAAAGGTTCTCCTCGCCAGGGAAAGCCTTGAGGATGTAGTTAGCGAAGCCCTGAGTAGCCATACCAACGATATACTTGTTCATGCGGTTGGTACCTGCGCCCATAATGCCGCGCAAGCCACCAGTACCGAACTCCAAGTTCTGATAGAAGGCATCAACGAGTGCTGACTTATCCTCAGCCTCGAGCATTGCCTTAACTTCTTTACGAGTTTCTTCGTCGAATGCAGGTGTGAGCCACTGCTGTGCTCTTTCTTCACACTGCTTAATCAATTCTGCGTTATTAGCCATAGTTTGATTCTATTTTGTTATTAATTAAAGTTCAATCAGAGGGTTGTGCCCGAAAACAGCACAATATTTCTCTTTTTGCGTACAAAGATAAATAAAATATTTGAGAAACCAAACAAGATTGGAGTTTTTTTTGTATTTTTGCACATTGAAAAAGAAATGAAATAAAATAAAGCTTATGGAATTATATTATACTGGCGTGATCATCGCCGTTTCCACCTTTTTAATAATAGGAATCTTCCACCCTATCGTTATCAAGGTTGAGTATCATACGGGCACCCGCTATTGGTGGGTGTTTCTGGTGTGCGGCATCATCAGTGTGGGTGCCGCCTTCCTGGTTGCCAACGTGCTCTGCTCGGCACTGCTGGGCGTGCTGGGTGCCTCGTGCCTATGGAGCATCGGCGAGCTTTTCGAGCAGAAACAGCGCTGCGAGAAAGGCTGGTTCCCGAAGAACCCGAAACTGGAAAAGAAAGGATACTATAAGAGTTAAGAGCTTAAAGTTTAGAGCTTAAAGTTTAGAGCTTAGAGCTTAGAAGTTATAGCTTACTGAACTTTCGCATGTGGTTCAAGTACGGGCTGAAGGCCCAAAAGCTCCTAGCCCAGGGCATCGCCCTGGGTATGATGGCAATCAGCAAGACGCCCTGTAAGGGCAAAAGCTTTATGTTTTGTCTGGAGTTTTAAAGCTTTTGCCCTTACAGGGCGACAGGTTTGCGTCCGTAATTACCCAGGGCGATGCCCTGGGCTAGGGGCTTCTGCCCTTTCAGGGCGTGTGGGACAAAACTTGCGAAAGTTCAGTAGCTTAGAGCTTAGAGCTTAGAAGTTATAGTTTATAGTTTACTGTTAAGAAAATGAAGACAGAATTGATATTGGTCGGAAAGACCGTGAATAAGCATTTCGTGGCGGGCATCAAGGATTATGCCGAGCGCATCACCCACTACATGCCCTTCAACATCACTACCATCCCGGAGCTCAAGAATACCAAGAGCCTCAGCGAACAGCAGCAGAAGGAACGGGAGGGTGAACTGATTCTGAAGCAGATTCAGCCTTCGGATACCGTGGTGCTGATGGATGAGCACGGACAGGAGTTCCGCAGCATCGAGTTTGCCAAGTGGATAGAGCGCAAGCAGGCCACTGCCCGAAGACTCGTGTTCGTGATTGGCGGCCCCTACGGCTTCTCGCAGGCAGTGTACGACCGCGCCAACGAGAAGATCTCTCTCTCCAAGATGACATTCTCCCACCAGATGGTGAGACTCATCTTCACCGAGGCACTCTATCGCGCTTGCACCATTATAAAAGGAGAGCCCTATCACCACGAGTAAAGGTACCTTCGCCGAGGGAGTGTCATTATTCATCGGATTACGCGGAATAAACGGAACCTTAACCGCCTTCACCGGATTACTCACGGATTTTAAACGGAAACTCGACCTGACGGTCGTGGCGATACCCCCTAAAGCGGGAGTGCTACGGCGCTAGCCCAATGGCCGAAAGGCCAAATCCGTTTAAATTCCGTGCGTAATCCGTGGAGCAAGAATGTTCTGTTAACTCCGCGTAATCCGATGAAAAAAGAATGATAAAGAATAAAGAAGAATAAAGAAAATGCCAAAAGATAAATATATAGAAATAAAAGGGGCGAGAGCCAACAACCTGAAGAATATCGACGTGAAGATTCCACAGGGCAAATTCGTTGCCATTACGGGAGTCTCAGGGTCGGGAAAATCTTCTCTGGCTTTCGATACCCTATACGCCGAGGGCCAGCGCCGCTACGTGGAGTCGCTGTCTTCCTACGCCCGTCAGTTCCTGGGAAGAATGACCAAGCCCGAGTGTGATTTCATCAAGGGATTGCCGCCAGCCATCGCCATCGAACAGAAGGTGATAGCCCGCAACCCACGCTCCACCGTGGGCACCAGCACGGAGATTTACGAATACCTGCGACTGCTCTTCGCCCGCATCGGAAAAACCTATTCGCCTATCAGCGGACAGGAGGTGAAACGGCATACCACTGAGGATATCCTTGCCTGCACCCGACAGTATTCCAAGGGCACCAAGTTCGTAATCCTCGCCCCAATCCATGTCATCGAAGACCGCACCCTCAGAGAGCAGCTGGAGATGTACATGCAGGAGGGTTATGCCCGAATCATGCAGAAGGGTGAATTCATCAGAATAGAGGATTTCCTGGAAACTGGCGATGAGAATTCTGAAAACAAGGAGCTTCTGGATGCGAGCGGTGAAGAACTCACCCAGATGCTGAAAGAGCAGAACCGGGAAATCTATCTCGTTATCGACCGCGCATCGGTGAGCGACGAGAAGGATGATATCAGCCGTCTCTTCGACTCTGCCGAAACCGCCTTCTATGAGGGCGACGGCGCCTGCCGACTCGTCTTCCCGCCAAGCAACATCTGCTACGACTTCTCCACCCGATTTGAAGCCGACGGCATGAAGTTTGAGGAACCTACCGACAATATGTTTGCCTTCAATTCGCCGCTGGGCGCCTGCCCTACCTGCGAGGGCTTCGGAAGCGTCATCGGCATCGACGAGAAACTCGTGATTCCGAACACTTCGCTGAGCCTCTACGACGGTTGCGTGGTGTGCTGGCGTGGCGAGAAGATGGGCATGTGGCTCAAGGAATTCATCCGCCGGGCGGAACCTTACAAATTCCCTATCTTCAAGCCGTACTACGAACTGACGCAGCAGGAGAAGGACTGGCTCTGGCATGGACTGCCATCTGAAAAAGACCGTGATCCGCACGACCGTGTGAGCATCGACGAGTTCTTCAGAATGGTGAAGGAAAACCAGTATAAGATTCAATACCGCGTGATGCTGAGCCGATTCAGAGGCAAGACCGTGTGCCCTGCCTGTCACGGCACCCGACTCAGAAAAGAGGCGAACTACGTGAAGATTGGCGGAAAGAGCATCACCGAACTGGTGGATATGTCGATCGTGAACCTCAGCACCTGGTTCAGAAACCTGGAGCTATCGGACAACGAAAAGGAGATAGCCAAGCGCCTGCTCACCGAGATTACCCATCGCCTGCAATTCCTGCTGGATGTGGGTTTGGGCTATCTTACGCTCAACCGATTATCGAATACCCTCTCGGGAGGTGAAAGCCAGCGCATCAACCTGACCACCAACCTGGGTTCTTCGCTGGTGGGAAGCGTGTATATCCTGGACGAGCCGAGCATCGGACTCCATAGCCGTGACACCACCCGACTGATCAAGGTGTTGCGAGAGTTGCAGGAACTGGGCAACACCGTGGTAGTGGTGGAGCACGACGAGGAGATCATGCGGGCTGCCGACTATCTGATAGACATCGGTCCGGATGCCGGACGCCTGGGCGGACGACTGGTATATGCCGGTCCGCATTCAGAATATTCCACCACCGACCCTGCCGAGCAGCAGGCATTGCTGGAGAAATATCCCGAGAGTCACACCATCCAGTATCTCACGCACCACGAAACCATCGACCGCCCATCGAGCCATCGCATCTGGAACCGATTCATCGAAATCAAGGGTGCCCGGATGAACAATCTGCGTGGCATCGACGTGAAGATTCCGCTCAACGTATTCACCGTAGTAACAGGCGTATCAGGATCGGGAAAGAGTTCGCTCATCAAGGGCATCCTCTACCCGGCAATGCGCAGAAAGCTGGACCTGGTGGCTGATGCTCCGGGCGAATATACATCGATGGAGGGCGACGTGGACGCCATCAAGCACGTGGAGTTCGTAGACCAGAATCCTATCGGCAAGAGCACCCGCAGCAACCCTGCCACCTATCTGAAGGCTTACGATGCCATCAGAAGTCTCTTTGCCAACCAGCCGCTCGCCAAGCAGATGGGCTTCACGCCGCAGTACTTCTCTTTCAACACCGAGGGCGGAAGATGCGAGGAATGCAAGGGTGCGGGATACGTAACCATCGAGATGCAGTTTATGGCCGACCTGACGCTGACCTGCGAGGCATGCAAGGGCAAGCGGTTCAAGCACGATATCCTGGAGGTGCACGTGGCAGGAAAGAACATCAACGATGTGCTCAACATGACTGTGAACGAGGCCATCGAGTTCTTCAGCGACGAGAAGAACCAGCTCCATGAGGGCGACTTCGACTTCTGCCGCACCATCGTGAGCCGACTGAAGCCGCTGCAGGATGTGGGACTGGGCTATATCAAACTGGGACAGAGTTCGAGCACGCTTTCGGGCGGTGAGAACCAGCGCGTGAAACTGGCTTATTTCATCAGCAAGGAGGAGCAGGCACCAACGCTCTTCATCTTCGACGAGCCAACCACGGGTCTCCACTTCCACGACATCAAGCGCCTGCTGCACGCCTTCAATGCCCTGATAGAAAGGGGTCATTCGCTGGTGGTCATCGAGCACAATCTTGATGTAATCAAATGTGCCGACTACATCATCGACCTGGGCCCTGAGGGCGGCGACAAGGGCGGCAACCTGGTGGTGGAGGGAACTCCTGAAGAAGTGGCAGCCTGCCGAGAGAGTTTGACGGGACAGTTCCTTGCCAAGCTCTAAAATTCGTTGCTAATTAATAAATTTCGCCACTTATTTTATAAATAATGTAAAAAAGTGGCGATATACTAAACTTTATATGTAATTTTGCATCCAAATAGATAAAAGAAATCTAAAGATAAGAAAGGAAATAAAATGAAAAGAATCATATTGGCTCTGACCATGCTTGTAGCCATGGTAACAAGCGCCTCTGCCCAGGCAGAGATCAAGTTTGAGAAGGTGGTACACAACTTCGGCACCTTTGAGGAGACTTCGCCAGTTCAGAAGGCTACATTCACCTTCACCAACGTGGGCAACAAGCCTCTCGTTATCAATCAGGCCATCGCCAGCTGCGGTTGCACGGTGCCTTCTTACACCAAGCAGCCTATCGCTCCTGGTCAGAAGGGGCAGATCAGCGTAACCTACAATGGCAAGGGCATGTTCCCTGGTCACTTCAAGAAGAGTATCACCATTCGCACCAATGGCAATGTGGAGATGTCACGCATCTACATCGAGGGTGTGATGAATGAAAAGAAATAAGCATGATATTTTATTTCTCAGGAACAGGAAATACCAAGTGGGCGGCGTCAAAACTGGCGTCGGCTACTCATGAAGACTTGATTTCCATCGCTCCCTACATGAGGGCTGATGATTCAAGCCATACCCTAGCCGAGCCGTTTATTCTGAAAGAGAATGAACGGCTCGGATTCGTTTTCCCCGTACACGGCTGGAGGGTTCCCAAGCTGGTAAGGGAGTTTATCGGAAAGATGAAGGTTCAGAGGGAAGAACCGGATGCTGAAAGAAATTCGGCCTCAGCAGAAAGCAAGGCTTCATCGGATGCTGAAAGAAATTCGGCCTCAGCCAGAAATCAGCCTTTCGCCTATTGCGTTTGTACGGCGGGCGACAGCATCGGCCTCACCATCGAAAACCTGAACGAAGTTATCTCTCAGAATCCGTCGCTTCAAACCCTGGGCATCACGAAGGTATCTTCCTCCTACTCCCTCATTATGCCGGAATCCTACGTGGGTCTTCCCTTTATGGATGTAGACCCTAAGGAGAAGGAATTCAGGAAGAAATCGAAATCGGCTCAGGAACTTGCCGTGATTTGCGAGGAGATTTTCGACCGGAAAGAAGGTGTCAATCGATTGGTAAAAGGACCTATCCCATGGTTCTTCACCAAGATAGTGGGCGGTTTCTTCGAGAACGTGCTCATCACCGACAAGCGATTCCATGTGGAGAAAGACAAGTGTGTGAAATGCGGCATCTGCGCCACCGTCTGTCCCGTGGGCGATATCAAGGGCGGCCATGGCGAATATCCCGAGTGGCTTCACCACAAGGATTGCCTCACCTGCTTCACCTGCTATCACCACTGTCCGCATCACGCCATCGAATTCGGAAACCAGACTCAGAAAAAGGGGCAATATTATTTTAAATAAAACAGCTTGAATAAAAAAGATTCAAACTCAAGTTTCGCAAGTGAGCTCCACACGCCCTGAAAGGGCAGAAGCTCCTAGCCCAGGGCAGCGCCCTGGGTAATCATGGACGCAAGTTTGTCGCCCTGTAAGGGCAAAAGCTTCAAATAAAACAACTTGAATGAACAAACAAAAACAATGAAAAGAACAATACTAAGCTTAGCTTTTGCCTTGCTGTCAGCCACTTCCATGTTCGCGGCAAAGGCACAACCGGGCATCTGCCAGGTTCAACTCGCCGACGGAAGCATCGTCTCAGCTTCACGCTTCGGCGATGAAAACTTCTGCTATTACATCACCACCGATGGTACTCCGCTGAAACTCAACGACAGCGGAAAATACGAAAAAACAACCATCGAGGAACTCCAGGCACAATACTCCGCAGCGATGCAGGCACGACAAATCAAAGCCAACCTGGTTAACCAGGCTTATCAGGCAAATCAAGCCAGCAGAGCCAGCGGCATCAACCCTCAAAACAGATACTTCCCACATACGGGCAGTCCAAAGGCATTGGTCATCCTCGTTGAATTCCCTGATTTGAAATTCAAGAGCAGCAACCCTGTGGCCACCTTCAACCACTATCTCAACGCCGAGATGGGCGAAGCAGCTCCGGAGGCCGATGCAGCCGTATATTCCCAAAAATCCAAACACACCAACTATGGATCCGTAAGAGAATACTTCAAGTTCTGTAGCGAAGGAAAGTTCACCCCTCAGTTTGATGTGGTGGGCCCTGTCACCATGAGCGAAAGCTACGCCTATTACGGAAAAAACAGAAACAGCAGCGACATCGACCAGGGCAACGACCAGATGTTGGGCGAGGCATGCGCCAAGATTGACAGCAAGGTGGATTTCTCGAAATACGATTCTGATGGCGATGGCGTCGTAGACCTGGTATACATCATCTACGCCGGCTATTCCGAGAGCATTTCGGGCAATGACGCCAATTGTCTCTGGCCGAAATCGGGTACCACCACTTTCTTCCGCTACGACGAATACGGCAAGAAGCAAGGCATATTGAAGTGCGATGGCAAGAGTTTCTCACGCTATGGCATCAACAATGAACTGAACGGCAAGCCAGCAGATACAAAGAATGGCCTCTACCAGATTAATGGTATCGGTCTTTTCTGCCACGAGTTTTCGCACACCCTGGGCTTGCCAGACCATTATCCAACCCAATCCCCAGCCAATACATCCGACAACCAGAGTCCGGAATTCTGGGATCTGATGGATGCAGGCGAATACACCTACGATGGCTATCGCCCTACCCCATACACCCCATGGGAAAAGATGCTGATGGGATGGGTGGACCCTATCACGCTGAGTCCTGCGGAAGCTGCACAGATAACCCTGGAGCCATACGATGTGGCATCGAAGGCCTATAAGATTGATGCCGATGTGAACGATAAAAATTTCTCCATCAACCCGAACTACACAACGGGCTATGTGAGCGACCAGACCAAAAAAAATCTGAAGGAGAGAGCCCAGGGCGAATTCCTGCTGCTCCAGAACATTCGCAACGAGGGCTGGTATAAGTATCTCACGGGATATGGCATGCTGGTATGGCGCATCGACTATGCCGACAAGAGCACCGTGAGCTTGGGCGATTTTCCTAACAACGAAAAGGGCATTTCAAGGGTGATGGTGGTTCCAGCCGATGGCCTCGTCATCAACCAGGCAAACTGTGGCGACAACAATACCTACAAGCATACCTGGGATGAATATACCCTGAGTCTTCAGAACGACCCGTTCCCAGCCTACAACGCAGGCGAAGACGGCAAGGACATCAACACCCTCACCCAGGTGAAGTTCAACTGGAGCACCCTGACCACCCGTCCTCTCTACAACATCAAGAAGGATGAAGCCACCGGCATGGTAACCTTCGACTACCTGAAGGATTTCGCTGCCGATGCCGCCGTCAAGGGCATCACGATGGATGAAGACAACCAGCCAACGAAATACTTCGACCTGGAAGGTCGCAGCGTGCAGACCCCGAAGAAGGGTCATCTGTATATCACAAACAAAGGAAAGAAAGTGGTTTTCTAAAGAAAGTAATTTTCTAAAGAAAGTAATTTTCTAAAAACAGATAAAACTTCTATCCGCCAGTAGCAGATAGAAGTTTTATCAAAATCATTATCTAAATCGTAATCTAGATTTTTATCTGAATCTTAATATACTCTAGGCCCGAAGATGGTGGTACCCACACGAACCATCGTGCTGCCGTGCTTGACGGCGATGTGATAGTCGTGACTCATGCCCCAGCTGCGCTCGCAGAAGGCAGGAGAATCGGCGAAATACTTCGATTTTACTTCATCAAAGAACCGGGCGGCAGCATCAAACTCACGGGCTATCTGCTGCTCATCGTCCGTATTCGATGCCATCATCATCAAACCGCAAATCTGAACATGAGACAACTCACGCCACTCACCAGCTTCCAGAAGCTCGCGGCAGGCATCCAGTGACAATCCCGATTTCGTATCCTCCTCGGCAATATGAAGCTCCAGAAGAATCTTCACCACACGGTCGTGCTTCGCTGCCTGCTTGTTAATCTCCTTCATCAGTTTCAAGCTATCCACCGACTCAATCATGGAGATATAAGGGGCGATGTACTTCACCTTGTTGGTCTGAAGATGACCTATGAAATGCCACTCTATATCCTTAGGCAGGGTCTCCACCTTCTTGGAAAGCTCCTGCTCATGGCTCTCGCCGAAGATGCGCTGACCTTCGGCGTAAGCAGCCTCAATATACTCGTTGGGATGAAACTTGCTGATAGCCACCAGACGGACACCGGCAGGCAAACTGCCCAACACCTCATGAAGGTTTCCTTTTACATCATACATTTTTCAATTAATAATTTATAATTAATAATTAATAAATGATTCCTTAGCCATTTGCTCTTGCCGGAAGTATGACATCAGGATATCTGTTTACTCGGCTTTGCCCTGCTCGTACTCTGGAACGTCGTTCTTCTCCTCCTTCTTCTCGCCAGGAGCGTGGTGCTCGAATACATCCATCAGCTTGGTCTCGTTGAGACCCACGATGTCGTAATCAATCATGGTCTTGCCCATCACCTCGTCGATATAGCGCAGTGCACGGGCCAATGACTTAGCCTGAACCAGGTAAGTAACGTTAGAACGCTTCTCCTTCTCAGTCTTCTCATCGATGGTGATAAACTGCAGCTTAGCCTTGTACCACTTGTCGTCATCATCCAGGTCGCTGAAGAAGATCTCGCCATAGCAAGCCTTGCCGATGCCGCTCACCTTCAACTCGCCACTCACGTAAACAGACATCTCGTCGATGATGGCACTCTCAGCCTCGGTGAAACTCAAGGCATCCACAACGTAAGCCTCAGATACAACCTTCTCTGAACCATCTTCCATGGTCTTCTGATATTTAACTTTAGTCTCAAACCAAGTGCTTGTTCTACTTCTCATAATTTCTTTTCCTTTTCTTATTTATTTTAATTTTCGTTTATTTTCTACTCTTGTTCTCCTTTACCTTATTATATAAGGTAGCCCGGAAAAGGCGCAATTGTGATGCAAAGTTATAAAAAAGAATGCAGAAGAACAACAGAATAAAGAGTTTTTTACTAAAAAATGATTTTTTAACCCAATCTATTACGATTTTTCAATGAAATTCCGTATCTTTGCAAGCGAATTGCGAAAAGTTGGGATTTCGAACTGCTCGATTTCGCAACCCTCGCTATGGATAATTAACAGATAGAAATTTTAAAAGATGCCTGAAATATCAGTACGCGGCCTCGAAATGCCTGAGTCACCTATCAGAAAGCTGGCTCCTCTGGCTGCCGCAGCAAAGAAACGTGGAGTTAAGGTCTATCACCTCAATATCGGTCAGCCAGACCTCCCTACTCCTCAATGTGGTCTCGATGCGCTCAAGCACATCGACCGTACCATCCTGGAGTATTCTCCAAGCCAGGGCTATCTCAGTTATCGTGAGAAGCTGGTAGATTATTACAAGAAATTCAATATCAACGTTACTGCCGATGACATCATCATCACATCGGGAGGTTCTGAAGCCGTGCTTTTCTCGTTCATGAGCTGCCTGAACCCGGGAGATGAAATCATCGTGCCAGAACCTGCATACGCCAACTATATGGCGTTCGCCATCTCGGCGGGTGCCAAGATCCGCACCATCGCCACGACCATCGAGGAGGGTTTCTCGCTGCCTAAGGTGGAGAAGTTTGAGGAGCTGATCAATGAGCACACCCGTGCCATCCTGATCTGCAACCCTAACAACCCTACAGGCTATCTCTACACACGCAGAGAGATGAACCAGATTCGCGACTTGGTGAAGAAGTACGACCTCTACCTCTTCTCTGATGAGGTTTACCGTGAGTACATCTACACCGGCAGCCCATACATCAGTGCGATGCACCTGGAAGGCATCGAGCAGAACACCGTGCTCATCGACTCCGTGTCTAAGCGTTACAGCGAGTGCGGTATCCGTGTGGGTGCCCTGATTACCAAGAATGCCGAGATCCGCAAGGCGGTGATGAAGTTCTGCCAGGCCCGTCTCTCTCCTCCACTCATCGGTCAGATTGTAGCCGAGGCTTCGCTCGATGCGCCTGAGGAGTACTATCGCGATGTATACGATGAGTACGTGGAGCGCCGTAAGTGCCTGATTGACGGACTCAACCGTATTCCTGGCGTATACTCCCCAATTCCAATGGGTGCCTTCTATACCGTGGCAAAACTGCCTATCGACGATTCAGAAAAGTTCTGCCGCTGGTGCCTGGAAGAGTTTGATTACGAGGGCGAAACCGTGATGATGGCGCCAGCCTCCGGTTTCTACACCACTCCTGGAGCCGGAAGAAACCAGGTGCGTATGGCATACGTGTTGAAGAAGGACGACCTGAACAGAGCATTGATAGTGCTTGCCAAGGCACTGGAGGCTTATCCGGGAAGAGTTGAAGACGAAGGACTGTAAGATATGAACTTTCCTCTATTTATAGCAAAGAAATTGTATAGCGACCAGGGCGATAAACGTAAAGTTTCTCGCCCTGCTATCCATATAGCCACCGCTGGCGTTGCCATCGGACTCGCCATCATGATCATGTCGGTATGCGTGGTGCTGGGATTCAAGCATACCATCCGCGACAAGGTGGTGGGATTCGGAAGCCACATACAGGTGGCGGATTTCATGACCCTGCAGCAGCAGAACCAGTATCCCGTGGTGATGAACGACTCCATGATGGGCGTGCTCCGCAAGATTCCGGGCGTGAAACACGTGCAGCGATTCGCCATGAAGGAAGGAATCCTCAAGACCGACAGCGACTTCCTGGGCGTTGCCTTCAAGGGCGTGGGACCGGAGTTTGACTCCACCTTCATCCACCAGAACATGGTGGAGGGAAGCATACCGAAGTTTGACGACAAGGCAAGTCACAACAAGATCCTGATTTCCAAGCTGATGGCCGACAAGCTGAAGCTGAAGAACGGAGAAAGAATCTTCGCCTATTTCATCGACGACAACGGAGTGAGAATGCGACGGCTCACCATCCAGGGCATCTATCAGACCAATCTGAAGAAATACGACGAGACGATGGTCTACACCGACCTCTATACCGCCGTGAAACTGAACGGATGGATGGACGACCAGGCCAGCGGAGCCGAACTGACGGTAAACGATTTCGAGAAACTCAACGAGACGGAAGACTATATTATAAATAAGGTGAACCGCACCGTAGACCATTATGGCGAAACCTACAGCAGTGCCACCATCAAGGACTTGAATCCGAACATCTTCCAGTGGCTCGGACTGATGGACCTCAACGTGTGGATCATCCTCGCCCTGATGCTCATCGTGGCAGGCGTAACCATGATCAGCGGACTGCTCATCATCATCCTGGAACGCACCTCGATGATTGGCGTACTCAAGGCCTTGGGTGCCCGCAACCGCACCATCCGCCACACCTTCCTCTGGTTTGCCGTATTCATCATCGGCAAGGGAATGCTGCTGGGCAACATCATAGCCCTGGCAATTCTAGCAGTGCAGTATTTCACAGGGGTGCTAAAACTCGATGCGCAGACTTACTACGTAAGCACGGTGCCCGTAGAGTTCAACTGGCTCTTCATCGTGGCGCTGAATGTAGCCACCCTGCTCATCAGCGTGTTCATGCTCGTAGCCCCAAGCTACCTCATCTCGCATATCCATCCAGCCAAATCGATGAGATATGAATAGAAATCATCCCATTATTGCCAACTTCAAATGGTAATAATGGGATGAAACTTATCCTTTTTTCTTAGTTTTGCAATTAATTTGCCTCTACACTCAAAATAACGCACATATTTTTTTGTAGTGTGCAGTATTTTCCGTATCTTTGCACAAAATTTTGTAAATTGTGCAATGAATTCAATACCAAGTTTTAACTCGTATATTGAGAGAAGCATCATCAAGAACTGGAATCTGGATGCGCTCACCGATTACAAGGGAGCCACCCTGCAATACCACGATGTTGCTAGAAAGATTGAAAAGCTGCACATCCTGTTTGAAAACAGCGATGTGAAGAAGGGCGACAAGATTGCCGTCTGCGGAAGAAATAGTAGCCAGTGGGCAGTAGCCTTCCTGGCCATTATTACTTACGGTGCCATCGTCGTACCTATACAGAACGAATTTAAGCCTGAGCAGATTCACAACATCGTGAACCACAGCGAGAGCAAACTGCTCTTCGTGGGCGATGTGGTGGCTACGGAAATCAATCCCGAAGAGATGCCTACTCTGGAAGGCATCATCTATCTGCCCGACAATTCGCTCGTCATCTCCCGTTCAGAAAAGCTGACCTACGCGCGTGAGAACCTCAATGCCATGTTCGGCCACAAATACCCTAAGTATTTCCGGGCAGAGCACGTAAAGTATCACGTGGATGATCCGGAAGAACTGGCGATGATCAACTACACCAGCGGAACCACAGGGTTCTCGAAGGGTGTGATGCTGCCCTACAGGGCACTCTGGGGCAATCTCGACTATCTCATCGACTCCGTGAGTCCGAAGATAGGAAAGAACTGCAACATCCTCTCTACCCTGCCGATGGCACACATGTACGGACTGATGACTGAGTTCCTCTTCAACATCGTGATGGGTAACCACATCTTCTTCCTCACCCGCCTGCCGAGCCCAACGCTCATCTCTGAGGCACTGGCTGAGATTCAGCCCGACATCCTCTTCGCCGTTCCGCTCGTGGTAGACAAGATTGTGAGAAAGGAAGTGTTCCCACATATCCAGACCAACCGCGCCCGACTCCTGATGAACATGCCTGTCATCAACAAGCGCATCAAGGAGAAGGTTCGCGAGTTCGTGCTCCGCAAGTTTGGCAATCGCCCTTACGAGGTAGTTGTGGGTGGCGCACCACTCAACAAGGAGATTGAGAACTTCTTCATCAGCGTGGGCTTCCCTATCGCCATGGGCTACGGAACCACCGAAACCGCTCCACTCATCACCTTCGCCCATCAGGACAACTATGTGGCAGGAAGCTGCGGCGTTGCCGTGAAGCACATGGAGGTGAAGGTATTGAGCGATGACCCTGAAAACGTGGCCGGCGAACTGGTTTGCCGTGGCATCAACGTGATGAAGGGCTACTACAAGAACCAGGAGGCTACGGATGCCGTAATCGATGAAGACGGATGGTTCCACACGGGCGACCTGGCTACGATGGATGCCGAAGGCCACTTCTTCGTAAGAGGAAGAAGCAAGAACATGCTGCTGGGTCCTAACGGACAGAACATCTATCCGGAGGAGATTGAAGACAAGCTCAACTCCATGCCGATGGTGAACGAGAGCATCGTACTCCAGAAGGACGACAAGCTCGTGGCACTGGTGCATCCGGAAATGGACGAAAGCCAGGAGATGGGATTCAGCCAGGAAGACCTCGTCAACATCATGGAGCAGAACCGAAAGGACCTGAACCTGCAGATGCCAAGCTTCGCAAAAATCTCGCGCATCCAGTTGCACGACACTGAATTTGAAAAGACGGCAAAGAAGTCAATCAAGCGCTACCTCTACCAGGACGCTATATAAAGAATAAAACGAGAAATGAATAAGAATATGGAAATTCCTAGCTTTAACGCACTTATACAGAAGAGCATCATAGACCATTGGGATATGGATGCCCTGACCGACTACAAGGGAGCCACCTTGCAGTATCACGATGTGGCACGCAAGATTGAAAAGCTGCACATCATGTTTGAGAACTCCGGCGTAGTGAAGGGCGACAAGATTGCCCTCTGCGGTCGTAACAGTGCTAATTGGGCGGTGGCATTCCTCGCTACCTTGACCTATGGTGCCATTGCGGTGCCTATCCTGCATGAGTTCATGCCTGAACAGATTCACAACATCGTGAACCACAGCGACGCCAAGTTGCTCTTCGTGGGTGATGTGGTGGCTACTCAGGTGGACGCAACCAAGATGCCGGGGCTGGAGGGAATCATCTACATTCCAGACTACTCGCTCGTGGTTTCACGCACCGATAAGCTGACATACGCCCGCGAGCACCTCAACGAGATGTTCGGCATCAAGTATCCTAAGTACTTCCGCAAGAACCATGTAAGCTACTACATCGACCAGGACCCAGACGAACTGGCGATGATCAACTATACCAGTGGTACCACCGGTTTCTCCAAGGGTGTGATGGTTCCTTACCGTGCCCTCTGGAGCAATGCCGATTTTGCAGAGAATGTACTGGGCAAGAAGATCAAGGCAGGTGATTCAATAATCAGCATCCTGCCGATGGCCCACATGTATGGCATGGCATTCGAGTTTATCTTCGAATTCATCAAGGGCTGCCACATCTTCTATCTCACCCGCATCCCTAGCCCGGCCATCATTGCTGAGGCATTCGGCCGCATCAAGCCAGCCGTTATCATCGCTGTGCCTCTGGTCATCGAGAAGATCATCCGCAAGAAGGTGTTCCCAAAGATTCAGAACAACCGCATGCGCATGCTGCTCCACATGCCAGTAATCAGCAAGAAGGTGAAGGAGAAGATCTGCGACCAGGTGAGCAACGCCTTCGGTGGCAACTTCTACGAGGTGATTATCGGCGGTGCTGCGTTCAACCGAGAGGTAGAGAACTTCCTGCACAGCGTAGGCTTCAGATATACAGTGGGTTATGGTGCTACAGAGTGTGCGCCTATCATCTGCTACGAGGATTACAAGAACTTCGTGCCGGGTTCATGCGGTAAGGCAGCGCTCCACATGATGGTTCGCATCGACAGTCCAGACCCAGAGAATGTACCGGGCGAAATCCTTGCCAAGGGTCCTAACGTGATGCTGGGTTACTACAAGAATGAGGAGGCTACCCAGCAGACCATCGATGAGAATGGCTGGTATCACACCGGCGACCTGGGCACCATGGATGGCGACGGCAATGTATTCATCAAGGGCCGCAGCAAGAACATGCTCCTGGGTGCATCGGGCCAGAACATCTATCCAGAAGAAATTGAGGACAAGCTCAACTCCCTCGCCCTCGTTGCCGAGAGCGTGGTGGTTCAGAAGGGCGAAAAGCTCGTAGGTTTGGTTTATCCTGATTTCGACGAGGCGCAGTCGCTGAACCTCGGCAGAAAGGAACTGGAGGATATCATGGAACAGAACCGCCAGGAACTCAACACGATGGTTCCAGGCTACAGCAAGCTGAGCGAAATCCGCATCCACGACGAGGAGTTCGAAAAGACTCCAAAGAAGAGTATCAAGCGATACCTCTATACGGCGGAGTAATATCCAATAAACAAATGAGGGTGTGTCATTGTTTTATGACACACCCTCATTTGTTATAAATTATAATAATGTATTCGATCTGATTCTCGACAACGTTTCAGGCGTCATCTGCAGATAACTGGCGATATACGTAAGTGGCGCACGGAGCACCACCTGCGGATTCAGCTCGCACAGACGCTTGTACTTATTCGGTGCCGTCTCGAATCTCATCAGGTCGGCATGCACCTGCGACTGAATCAGGCTCTCCTCCAATATCTTACGATAGAGCATCTGGATGTTCACGTTACGCATGGCGGCAGCCTCCAGCTTCGCCTTGGGCAAGGCATATACAAGTGTAGGCTCAAGCGCCTCCACCTGCAATTTCGTAGGCTCTTCCTTGAAGAGACTTTCTATGCACATGAAGATGGAATGATCCACACCCAAATGTTCCGTCACTTCCTTGTCGTTCTTGAAGTAATACTGGCGGATCAATCCCTTCTCAATATACGAGATGTTCTTGCACACCTCGCCTTCAACCAGGATTTTCTCTCCCTTTCCATACTTAATCGGTTCCAGAATTGACTCCAGCACGTCCAACTCGCTATGAGTCATCGTACTGTACTTACGTGCAAGCTCTCGGGCTATGTCGCGCGTTGGGGTGATTACTTTAAATGCATTCATATTCATGTTCCTCCCATTATAAATTTCGGTTTAGTTCATATTAGTCTAATTTCAATACCGCAAGGAATGCCTTCTGTGGCACCTCTACGTTACCAATCTGCTTCATACGCTTCTTTCCCTTCTTCTGCTTCTCAAGCAACTTGCGCTTACGGCTCACGTCACCACCATAACACTTGGCGGTCACGTCCTTGCGCACCTGCTTCACAGTCTCACGGGCCACAATCTTGGCTCCGATGGCTGCCTGGATAGCAATGTCAAACTGCTGACGAGGAATCAAGTCCTTCAACTTCTCGCACATGCGGCGGCCGAAGCTCACGGCATTGTCGCGATGAGTCAAGGTACTCAGCGCATCCACAGGTTCTCCATTCAGGAGAATATCCAGTTTCACCAGGTCGGAATGGCGGAACGAATCGATGTGATAGTCGAAGGAAGCATATCCCTTGGAAATACTCTTCAGCTTATCGTAGAAATCGATCACAATCTCGCCCAGCGGCAGCATGAAGTGCAACTCCACACGGTTACCGCTCACGTACTCCTGGTTGATCAATTCGCCACGCTTATCCAGACAAAGCTTCATAATCGGACCGATGTAATCGGCTGCGGTGATGATAGTGGCACGGATATATGGCTCCTCGATATGGTCAATCATCGTTGGGTCTGGCAATCCCGAAGGGTTGTGAACCTCCTTCTCGCCACCCTGCTTGTCATATACCATATAAGATACGTTAGGCACGGTGGTGATAACATCCATGTTGAACTCGCGGTCCAGACGCTCCTGCACAATTTCCATGTGGAGCAGGCCGAGGAATCCGCAGCGGAAACCGAAGCCCAAAGCCACGGAACTCTCTGGCGAGAAAGTAAGCGAAGCATCGTTGAGCTGCAACTTCTCCAATGAGGCACGCAGATTCTCGTAATCGCTAGGATCGATAGGATAAACGCCGGCAAAGACCATCGGCTTCACTTCCTGGAAACCGGCAATCGCCTTCTCGCATGGACGGGCGATGTGCGTAATGGTATCACCCACCTTTACCTCTGTGGCATTCTTGATACCCGAGATGATGTAGCCCACCTCTCCGGCACCCAGTTCCTTGCGAGGAATCATATCCATCTTGAGCACACCGATTTCATCGGCATCATATTCCATGCCGGTGTTAAAGAACTTCACCTTGTCGCCCTTGCGGATAACACCGTTCTCTATCTTGAAATAAGCGATGATACCACGGAAGGAATTGAACACGGAGTCGAAGATGAGTGCCTGCAATGGCGCCTTGTCGTCGCCCTTAGGAGCTGGCACACGGTTTACCACCGCCTCCAGTACATCCTCAACGCCCTCGCCGGTCTTACCGGAAGCGCGGAGGACATCCTCATGCTTGCATCCGATGAGGTCAACGATTTCGTCTTCCACTTCCTCCGGCATAGCCGAAGGCATATCTATCTTGTTGATCACTGGAATGATTTCCAGGTCGTGCTCAATAGCCATATAGAGGTTAGAGATGGTCTGCGCCTGGACACCCTGAGTGGCATCCACGACCAAGAGCGCTCCCTCGCAGGCTGCGATGGAACGGGAAACCTCGTAAGAGAAGTCAACGTGTCCCGGAGTATCAATGAGGTTGAGGATGTAAGTCTGTCCATCCTTTGCCTTGTACTCCATCTGGATGGCGTGGCTCTTGATGGTGATACCACGTTCCCTCTCCAGGTCCATGTCGTCAAGCATCTGTCCCTCAGTAATCTTGATGGTCTGGGTCTTCTCCAACAAACGGTCTGCCAGGGTACTTTTACCATGGTCGATATGTGCAATAATGCAGAAATTTCTTATTTTATTTATATTCTCCATATAATTTTCTCTCTTTAGACTGCAAAGATACTTATTTTTTTTGTATCTTTGCACAAAAGATTGAAAATAATAGAGTTTTTTAGATAAAAAATAGAAAAATCATGAAGAAAAAGTTGATTTACATTGGTATTTTCGCTTCTTTACTGGTTTCTTGCACCGAAAGTCTGGAAGATAAGGCGACGAGAGAGGCGAAGGAATATACGGAAAAGTACTGCCCTACTCCCTACGTAAACGACAGCCGTACGGATAGTGCCACCTTCGATAAGACTACCAAGGTTTACACCTATTATGTAACCCTGAGAAACAAGGCCGACAACAAGCAGGCGATTGATGCCAACAGGGAAAAGCTGCATAAATTGCAGAAGGAGGCGTTGGATAACAACCCGGGCTTGAAGAAATACAAGGAGGCGCATTTCTCCTTCCGCTTCATCTATCATTCAGAGAAAGATCCGAAGCAGGTGTTGCTGGATGACAGTTTCAAGTATTAGAAAAGGCACGGATTACGAGTGTAATCCGTGCCTAAAAACTCTTAATATCCCATTTCCTGCAAGGCTGTGGCCAGCTGGTCTGGACAGCTTGTAGGCTTGTTACCACAAGTGATACCCTTCAGTCGGGCGATGACTTCCTTAGCCTTCATGCCCTGAATCAAGGCACAAACGCCCTTGGTGTTGCCATCGCAGCCTCCGATGAACTGGGCATCCTGCACAGTTCCATCTTCATCAACACTGATGCAGATGTATTTTGAGCAGGTGCCATGAGTCTGATAAGTTACTTTTGTCAACTTATCTTTCTTTTCTTGCTGCAACATAAGGCTTATTCTGCGTCTGCAGGAATCTCTGGCTTCATGTTGGTGTAAACAGTCTGAACATCGTCAAACTCCTCCAACTTCTCAACCATCTTGTCGATAGTCTCGCGCTCCTCGGCAGTAACCTCCTTCAAATCGTTAGGAATGTAGGTGAACTCAGCACCAGTTACCTCGAAGCCCTCAGCCTCCAGGTGCTTCTGAATCTCGCCGAAGCTTGTAGGAGCACCGTAGATAGTGATTTCGTTGTTCTCCTCATCCTCATCGAACTCGTCCTCTACGCCGTAGTCAATCAGGTCGAGAATCATCTCGTCCATATCCAAACCTTCCTTCTTCTTGAATGTGAACACAGCCTTGTGGTCGAAGAGGAAAGACAAAGAACCTGTTGTACCCAGGTTACCGCTGAACTTGTTGAAGATAGAACGAACGTCAGCCACTGTACGGGTTGTGTTATCTGTCAATGTATCAACGAACACAGCAACTCCGTGAGGGCCATATCCCTCGTATGTCACCTCCTTGTAATCGCTGGTATCCTTGCCACAAGCGTTCTTGATGGCACGAGCGATATTGTCCTTAGGCATGTTCTCACGCTTACAGTTAGCGATGATAGCACGCAAGGTTGGGTTGTTCTCTGGCTCTGGACCGCCTGCCTTCACTGCAATAGCAATCTGCTTACCCAACTTAGTAAATGTCTTGGCCATGTGGCCCCATCTTTTCAGCTTTGTAGCTTTACGATATTCAAATGCTCTTCCCATTGGAATAAAATTTTAAATGTTTATCGTTTTTTAAATATAATATTATCTTAATTCTGCATTGAGCACCTTCTGCATTATCTCAACTCTGCGTTGAGCTTGCCTGTGAGGTTGGCAATGAGCTTCTTCATGATAGCATCAATCTGCTTGTCATTCAATGTCTTCTCCTCATCCTGCAGGATGAAGTTCACGGCATAGCTCTTCTTGCCCTCTGGCAGGTTCTTACCCTCATATACGTCGAAGAGTACCACGCTCTTCAAGAGCTTCTTCTCTGTCTGATGGGCAATCTGCTCAATCTGTGCAAACTCTACGTTCTTGTCAACGAGCAGTGCAAGGTCGCGGCTCACAGATGGATACTTGCTGATATCTGTGTAAGTAAGGTTCACCTTCTTCACGGTCTTCACCACGTTATCCCAGTGAACATCAGCATAGAATACATCCTGCTCTATGTCGAATGCCTTCTTCAACTTGTTGCTCAGGATACCCATCTCTACCAATACCTTGCCGGCACGGGTCTCGTAGTTCACGCCCTTGGCAAAGATGTTGTTGTCGCTGTGCTTGATAACCAGGTTGTTCTGTGGCATACCCACACGGCGGAGGATATTCTCTACCACTGCCTTCAGCTCGTAGATGCTGCTCTGCTCATCTGCATGAGCCCAACTGCCCTCTACACGCTTACCGGTGATGAAGAGTGACATGTGAGCCTCCTGGGAGTAAGCCTTGATAGGACTCTCCTCACTCCACTTCTCCTTATTATATATATAGGTGTTACCCACCTCGAAGAACTTCAGGTTCTGGCTCTTGTGGTTGATGTTGCGGGCTATGCTCTCCAAACCGCCGAAGAGCATGGTCTGGCGCATCACGCCGAGATCAGCACTCAATGGGTTCATCACCTTCACCACGTTCTCCATTGGATACTTGTTCAGCTCCAGGTCTGTGTAGTAGCTAATCTTGGTCAGAGAGTTGTTGAGAATCTCCATGAAGCCCTCGCCTACCAACTGCTCTGCCACGAGGTTCTGGCTGTGATAAGCCTTGTCCTCATCGCCCTGAACAGTCAGGGAGCTCTTCAACTGGGTTGGAATCTCCACATTATTATATCCGTAGATACGGAGGATATCCTCTACCACGTCGCAAGGACGCTGAACGTCTACACGATAGGCAGGAACCAGCAGGTCGATACCCTCAGCATCCTCCTTCACGATCTTCATCTCCAGAGATGTGGCGATATTCTTGATGGTCTCAGCACCAATCTCCTTACCGATGAGGCGATGTGCATACTCATAGTTCAGGCGAACTGGGAAATCCTGCATTGGCTCTGGATATACATCCTTGATCTGCATGGAAATCTTGCCGCCAGCCAACTGCTTGCAGAGGATGGCAGCCTGCTTCAATGCATAAATCTGTCCGTTTGGATCTACGCCACGCTCAAAACGATAGCTGGCATCTGTGCTCAAACCATGACGGCGAGCGCTCTTGCGAATCCATGTTGGGTGGAAGTAAGCACTCTCCAGAACCACACTCTTGGTGGTCTCGTAAGTACCAGAACCCTTACCGCCGAAGATACCGGCGATACACATTGGCTCCTCAGCATTGCAGATGCTCAGGTCGTGTTCACCCAGGGTGTGCTCCTCGCCATCCAGGGTCACGAACTTGGTACCCTCTGGCTGGGTGCGGACTACAATCTTATGACCGGTAACCATGTCGGCATCGAAGCAGTGCAATGGCTGGCCGTATGCCATCATGATGTAGTTGGTGATATCCACGATATTGTTGATTGGTCTGAGGCCGATGATGTTCAGCTTGTCCTGCAACCACTTAGGGCTTTCCTTCACCTCGCAATCGGTGATGCTTACGCAGGCATAGCGCTTGCAACCCTCGGTATTTTCAATCTCTACTTCGATAGGAAGCTCCTCGTTGTCTACTACGAATTCATCGCAAGATGGGCGATGCAGACTGGTTTCATAACCGTTCTGCTTCAACCAGGCATAGAGGTCGCGAGCCACGCCCCAGTGGCCGAGTGCATCGGCACGGTTGGCAGTGATATCAATCTCGATGAGCCAGTCGCTCTCCAGGTGATAGTACTCGGCAGCAGGCTGACCTACAGGTGCATCCTCTGGGAGCACGATGATACCGTCGTGAGAAGTACCCACGCCAATCTCATCCTCAGCGCAGATCATACCCAAGCTCTCCACACCGCGCAGCTTGCTCTTCTTGATGGTAAAACTCTGGTCGCCGTCGTAGAGCACGCAGCCCAGGTCGGCAACGATTACCTTCTGACCGACAGCCACGTTAGGCGCACCGCAGACAATCTGCTGTGGCTCGCCCTTGCCCAGGTCAACGGTTGTAACGTGCAGGTGATCGCTGTTAGGATGCGCCTCGCATGTCAACACTTTACCTACGTAAAGACCTTTCAGTCCACCCTTGATAGACTGAACTTCCTCCAAAGCGTCCACTTCGAGTCCGCAAGAGGTCAGCGCATCGGCAGTCTCCTGTGGTGTCAGGTCGAAATCGACGTATTCTTTAAGCCATTTGTATGAAACGTTCATTATAATGTTTTTTTATTATTTTCTCATTGTCAGATGCCAGGGCTTGCAGCCAGCATTCATGCCCGCAGCGCACTATTGCCCTAAAACTTTGCAAAAATACAAAAAATATTGCAGATAAACAAAAAACATCCGCCATTTTTGCACTATTTAAAAGAAATAGAGGCAAAAACGGCGGATAGCCTTTTTTATGATGCCTTGGGGAATACGCCCCCAAGCCTTTTATTCAAACACTTCGTCGATGGCATCCACCTTCTCAAAGGTGTCCTGCTCGCCGCCGCTGCCCGCATGATAGCATGGGTTGTAATCGGCTGGCATATCGAACTTCACGGTAGGACTGTAGCCCAGCGATGGGTCGGCATAAACCTTCTTCATGAAGATAGCCCAAATAGGCAATGCCATGGTGGCACCCTGACCCATACTCATCGAATCGAAGTGGATATCACGCTCCTCGCCGCCTACCCAGCAACCGCTCACCAGCTGCGGCGTAAAGGCGATGAACCAACCATCACTATTGTTGTTGGTGGTACCCGTCTTGGCACCAATCTGTCCCTCCAGTTTATATCTGTAGCGCAGGCGCCCGGCAGTACCGTTATCCACCACGCCCATCATCATGTAGAGCATCTTCATGGCGTTGTCGGCACTGATCACCTCGTTCATTCTCGGCTGGAAGGTGGCAATGGTGTTACCCTCGTTGTCCTCAATGCGGCTCACGAACATCGGAGCCGTACGGATGCCGTGGTTGGCAAAGGCGGTATAGGCACTCACCATCTCGCTCACGCTCACCTCGCACGGACCCAGACACAAGCTCATAGAAGCGTGAATATCAGGGTTGTTGATACCGTAGTCGTGCAAGAGCTGGACAAACTGCGACGGGTTCAGCTTGCTCATCAGATAAGCACTTATCCAGTTGTTACTCTGTGCCAATCCCCAGCTCAACGGAACCATCTGTCCGTATCTGGAATGGTTGGCATTTCTAGGCGTCCATGGTCTGCCAGCCACCATGTAAGTCTGCTGGCGATTAGGAGCCATATCACAAGGCGAGAATCCGTTAGACATCGCCAAACTGTAGAGGAATGGCTTGATGGTAGAGCCCACCTGTCTTCTTCCCAGACTCACCATGTCGTACATGAAGTGAGTATAGTCCAATCCTCCCACATACGCCTTCACGGCACCCGTCTTAGGGTCCATGCTCATGAAACCGCTGCGCAGGAAGGTCTTGTAATAGCGGATGGAATCCAGCGGACTCATCACCGTATCGATATCTCCGTGATAGGTGAACACGGTCATCGGAATCTTCTTCCTGAAGGCTGCGTGGATTTCGTCAGCCGAGAATCCATCCTCCTTCATCTGGCGATAGCGCTCGCTCTGGGTCACGCTGCGGTTCAATATCACCTTAATCTGCTGCGGTGTCAGCTTGTCGCTGTATGGCGAACTAGGCTTGCGTGCCACCTCCTTGCTGAAGGCTGGCTGCAGATAGCGTGCCACATGCTGATACACGGCCTCTTCGGCATATCGCTGCATGCGGCTGTCGATGGTGGTAAACACCTTCAGTCCGTCGCTGTAGATATTGTATGGCGAACCATCCTTCTTATAGTTCTTGTTGCACCAGCCAAACAATGGGTCGGTGTTCCAGAGGATGGAATCGGTTACAAACTGCGCATAGTTCCACGATGCATAATCCTTTCTCTCAGGGCGGGTAGCCATCATATATTTGCGCAGATATTCACGCAGATAAGTGGCAGAACCGTCCTTGTGGTCGGTGCGGTGGAAGTTGAGCGTGAGTGGTTCAGCCGCATACTGGCTGTATTCGCTGCTGCTCAGATAGCCCGCCTTCTCCATCTGCGAGAGCACCACGTTTCTTCTGTCGCGGGCACGCTCCGGATAGCGCACTGGGTTGAAGAGCGACGGGTTCTTGCAGAGTCCGATGAGCGTAGCTGCCTCGGTGAGGGTCAGGTCTTTCGGCTCCTTATTAAAATAGGTGTTTGCCGCCGTTTTGATGCCCACGGCATTGTGCAGGAAGTCGAAGTAGTTGAGATAGAGAGCCAGGATTTCCTCCTTGGTATAGTACCGTTCCAATTTCACGGCGATGACCCACTCTATCGGTTTCTGCAGCAGTCGCTCCAGCGTGCTCGATGCCTTTTCGGAATAGAGCTGCTTGGCAAGCTGCTGCGTGATGGTACTTCCACCTCCGGCATTGGTCTGTCCCAGGATACCGCGCTTCACGATGGCACGCCCCAGCGCACGGAAGTCGATGCCCGAATGCTCGTAGAATCGTTCATCCTCCGTGGCAACGAGTGCCTTTATTAAATAAGGTGACATCTTCTTGTAAGGAATCACGATACGGTTTTCCTTGTTCAGGTTCCATGTACCAAGCACCTTCCCGTCGGCAGAGTACACCTGCGTGGCGAATCTGCTGATAGGATTCTGCAAATCCTCGATGTCGGGCATGTAGCCAATCCAGCCAAACCAGATGGCCATGAAGGCAAGTGCCACACTCACGATTCCGGCGGCAAAAATGCCCCATAACGTATAGATAAAATGTCTTCTCATTGTCTATTTCTTCGTCTATTTCTTCAAATACATTGTCTATTTCTTCTAATATTTGTGCAAAAATACATAAAACTTTTGAAATATCGCACATAAATCAGAAATTATATGTAACTTTGGGGGCGATTTTAGAACATTCAATCAAAATTCAAATGGAAAAACATAATTTTGTGACAATTGCAGACCTCTCGAAGGAGAAAATCATGTACCTCCTCGAAATGGCGCAGGAGTTTGAAAAGCATCCTAACAGGGAGCTGTTGAAGGGAAAGGTCGTTGCGACCCTTTTCTTCGAGCCTTCTACTCGTACACAGCTCAGTTTCCAAACCGCAGCCAACCGCCTCGGTGCCCGTGTCATCGGCTTCTCTGATGCCAAGACTTCCAGCACCACCAAGGGCGAAACGCTCAAGGATACCATCCTCATGGTGAGCAACTATGCCGATGTTATCGCCATGCGCCACTTCATTGAAGGCGCAGCACAGTATGCCAGCGAGGTGGCTCCAGTGCCTATCGTCAATGCAGGCGACGGTGCACACATGCATCCATCACAGTGCTTGCTCGACCTCTACTCTATCTTCAAGACCCAGGGTACCCTGGAGAACTTGAACATCTATCTTGTGGGTGACCTCAAGTATGGCCGCACCGTTCACTCACTTATCACCGCCATGCGCCACTTCAACCCTACCTTCCACTTCATTGCACCTAAGGAACTTGCCATGCCTGAAGAGTATAAACTCTACTGCAAGGAGCATAACATCAAGTACGTGGAGCATGAGGATTTCAACGAAGACGTGATTGCCGACGCCGACATTCTCTACATGACCCGCGTGCAGAAGGAGCGTTTCAGCGACCTGATGGAATACGAGCGCGTCAAGAACGTGTATATCCTGAAGCGCGACATGCTCTGCAAGGCGAAGGAGAACATGAAGATCATGCATCCGCTGCCACGTGTGAACGAGATTGCATACGATGTGGATGACGATCCACACGCATACTACATCCAGCAGGCACAGAACGGTCTCTATGCCCGTGAGGCTATCTTCTGCCACTGCCTCGGCATCACACTGGAGGATGTGAAGAACGATAAGACCATTATTGAGTAGTTTATAGTTAATAGTTTATAGTTAATAGACAGATGGGAAACAATAAAAGTCAATTAGTGGTTGCGGCTATCGAGAACGGTACCGTAATCGACCATATACCAGCCGAAAAGACCTATCAGGTAGTGAATCTGCTCCAGTTGGAGAAGATGGATACTCCTGTCACCATCGGCTACAACCTGCCTTCCAAGAAGATTGGCAAGAAGGGTATCATCAAGGTGGCAAACAAGTACTTCACCGACGAGGAAATCAACCGCCTCTCCGTGGTGGCTCCTAACATCGGACTGAGTATCATCAAGAACTACGAAATCGTAGAGAAGAAGACCGTAGAGACTCCTGACACACTGAAGGGCATCGTAAAGTGCAACAACCCTAAGTGCATCACCAACAACGAGCCTATGCAGACCCTCTTCCACACCGTAGACAAGGTGCAGGGCATCGTGCGCTGCCACTACTGCGACAAGGAGCAGAAACTGGGCAAAGTGGAGCTTTGCAAGTAGTTTTTCAATAGAAATATAACAAAAAGTAAGCAATATCACTCAAAATACTTCAAATTATTTGGCAGTTTGAGAGATATTGCTTATTTTTGTACCCGAATTCATTAATATCAACCATAAAAAGTATAAAGAATGGTAAAAGATCAAGAGATTTTCGACTTAATCGAAAGAGAACATCAGCGTCAGCTGAAGGGTATGGAGCTGATTGCTTCTGAGAATTTCGTAAGTGACGAGGTGATGAACGCTATGGGTTCTTACCTTACCAACAAGTATGCCGAGGGCCTGCCTGGCAAACGCTACTATGGTGGCTGCCAGGTGGTAGACATCGTGGAGAACCTCGCCATTGAACGCGTCAAGAAACTCTTCGGCGCTGAGTATGCCAACGTGCAGCCTCACTCAGGTGCACAGGCCAACGCTGCCGTTCTGCTCGCCGTATTGAAGCCAGGCGATACTTTTATGGGACTGAACCTCGACCATGGTGGCCACCTCTCTCATGGTAGCCACGTCAACACTTCGGGCATCCTCTACAACCCTATCGGCTACAACCTGAACAAGGAGACAGGCCGTGTGGATTACGACGAGATGGAGAAGCTGGCGCTGGAGTACAAGCCTAAGCTGATTATCGGTGGCGGTAGCGCCTACAGCCGTGAGTGGGATTACGCCCGCATGCGCAAGATTGCCGACGAGGTGGGTGCCCTCCTGATGATTGATATGGCTCATCCAGCCGGTCTCATTGCAGCCGGACTGCTCGATAATCCATTGAAGTATGCACACATCGTTACTTCTACCACCCACAAGACCCTGCGTGGTCCTCGTGGCGGTATCATCCTCATGGGTAAGGACTTCGAGAATCCTTGGGGCTTGACTACCAAGAAGGGCGAGGTGAAGAAGATGAGCATGCTCCTCAATTCAGCCGTATTCCCTGGCCAGCAGGGCGGTCCGCTGGAGCACGTCATTGCAGCCAAGGCAGTAGCCTTCAATGAGAACCTGCAGCCTTCATGGAAGGAGTATGCAGCTCAGGTGAAGAAGAACGCAGCCGTGCTGGCTGACGACCTGATTGGTCGCGGTTTCGGCATCGTGAGCGGTGGTACTGACAACCACTCCATGCTCGTAGACCTGCGTTCAAAATATCCAGATCTTACAGGTAAGGTAGCCGAGAATGCACTCGTTGCTGCCGATATCACAGTAAACAAGAATATGGTTCCGTTCGACTCACGTTCAGCCTTCCAGACCTCAGGAATCCGTCTCGGAACAGCGGCCATGACAACCCGTGGCGCCAAGGAAGACATGATGCACCTCATCGCAGAACTCATCGAGGAAGTGCTCAATGCTCCTGAAGACGAGAAGGTGATTGCCCGCGTTCGCGAGAAGGTGAACGAAACCATGAAGGATTATCCTCTATTCGCCTATTAGGCGACATTTTTTTCAATTAGGTTGGAGAGGCTGTGGATGTGATATCCGTGGCCTCTTTTTTGATTTTCAAGATATCATTTAAACAACATTTTAATATTTAAAGAAAAAGATTTATGAAAAAGCTGAAAAGCCTGGTTCTCATGGCATTGGCATTGCTTCCTACAAGCAAGGCATTAGCCCAGACCAACGCTCAGGTGCTCTATGATTTCGGCACCGACCGCAAGTATGTAACTTTGACATTGGAGATGTTCAAGCAGGACAAATGGGGAAGCACGTATTTCTTCGTTGACCACGACTTCAACTACGACAAGATGGCCCCCAACAGCGACAATGTTTCTCTGGGCGGAACCTACACCGAGATTTCGCGTGCGCTGAATTTCTGGAAGGATTCAAGCCTGAAAAACTGGAGTCTGCATGCTGAGTACAATGGCGGTATCACCAAGAACTACCCTATCAACAACGCATGGCTCTTTGGTGTAGAGTATCTCGTTCACGATGCCACCTACAAGAACACCCTGAACCTGGATGTGCTCTACAAGACCATCCGCAAGAAAGACCAGAATGTTCCGATGCAGCTGACAGCCGTATGGACCTGCAACGACCTCTTCGGCGTAAAGGGTTTGAAGTTTGACGGCTTCGCTGATTTCTGGTGGGAGACCCACGCCACATTCGATGGCGACGGACAGGCTAAGACCCGCCACACGGTATTCATCACCGAGCCACAGCTCTGGTACAATGTAGGTCAGCACTTCGGCTGCGAGAACCTGAGTCTGGGTGGTGAGGTAGAGATTACGAATAACTTCGGCAGCACCGACGGAGCCAAGGTTCGCCCTTGCCTGGGTATGAAGTGGGACTTCTAGAAACAAGCATTTCTTACTCAATTTTGAGCATTTTTGCCCAATTTCGTGCAATCCGGTGGGTGCTAATATATTATATATATTAAAAAGAAAATATATAAAAGAAAAATAGCAAGTATATTAGCGCCCACCAGATTGCATTTTTTGTTTTTTGAAAGTCAGATTATCTTCCGACTTTCAGTCCTCCGTCAGAGATGCTTCCCACACCATCCTTGTGACGGGTATATTTGCCGGTAACACCGCTCAGATGCACGCCGCCTACTCCATCCAGATCCACGTTCAGAACCTGGCAATCCACCTTGGCGCTAACCTTGCCCACGCCATCATTGTTGATCTTCAGATTTCCGCCCTTAAAGAAATCGAGCGTTACGGAGCCTACACCCTCGTTATCCACCTTCAGGTCGCCCATAGCCACACGACCCACTTTAACGGAGCCTACGCCTTCGTTATCAATCTTCATCACATCGCCCTTGGCATCATCGATGCTGACGGAGCCCACGCCCTCATTGGTAACATCCAGTTTGTTGGCGAGAATCTTGTCGATGTTAACGGAGCCTACGCCCTCGTTATCGATTTCCAGTCGGTCGCTGTTGATGGTCTTGGCATAGAAGGAGCCCACGCCTTCCTGTGTAATCTTCACCAGGTCGGGGCTGGTGATATAAATCTTGAGTCTATTCTTTTCAGAGCTGCACATGGCAGGCACCTTGACTCTTCCGGTGAGACCGATCTTCACCTCGCCGTCACGATAAACCACTTTGAGTTTCTCTTTGAGTTTCTCTGCAAACTCAGCATCCTTGATGGCAGAGTAATCCAGTCGAACGCTGCATTCATCACCATTGTTCTGGGTATAATAAACACTGGCAACAACATCCACGTCGATTGCCTTGAAAGGTTTCTCTCTCAAATCATCCTGCACATAGTCCAGTCCTCCCTTCATTTCAGAAGTGGTAGTAGCCCCCATGCTACAGGAACAGAAGCCCATAGGGGCAAGTAACAAGGCGGCAGCCACCGCCCAAAAACCAAATTTCTTCATATCTTTCCAATTTTACGTTTCTAAATTCTGATGGTTAGACGAAAGAAGTTGCAGGAAAGTTGCAGGGAAATGAAGAAATTTAAAGAAAAAAACGAAGTAAGCCTCATTCCAAATCGAAATAAGCTTCATTCCGAATCGAAGTAAGCCTCATTCCAAGTTGGTTTGAGCCTCATTCAACCTTTACGTGAGTCTCAGTTAACCTTTACTTAAGCCTCATTCCAACTTCAAGTAAGCCCCACTTCTCTCTACCAGGCGTCACATCCCCCACACATCAAAGCTCCGCCTTCAGTTCATTATACAAATCAACCGGTCCTAAATTCCAATATTTGGTACTTTCCGTAGATAATTTTTTATATAATTGTGAATGATATATACGACTGATGGCATCCGTAAGACTTATCCCCTTGTCTTCTGAGAGCCACGAAGCAAGCCATCCTATCTTCAATGGCAATAACATATACAGATTGTCTTGTGTGATTTCTGCACTCATATTTCAACTATTTCTGATTTAACAAATTTAATGGCAAGCAGCGACTTCTCCGTGTGAAAAAGATACTGATCAACCAATTTATAAGTCTTTAACTCATGGATGAGAGTCGGCAAACTGATGATACCGCCTTCATAGAGCGCGAATTGAGTATAAACGCTATCGTCAGCCACAGGACCATACACAACATCGTAGTCATGAATGAAATTCCTCTCCGTACGATTTCTCATCACGAAACTCACCCATTCTTCTGTTGGCTTTTCAAAGAAGAGCGATTTCATGTTTTTTACTAGTTTCTCATCCAATTCATAGATATTTACGTAGCCGATAGCCACTCCTTTATCTTTCATTCTTCGCTCAACCCATCTTTTTGCCTGTTCGTAAGAAGTAGTCGTATAGAAGCCGGAGCCATAGTCGAGAGAACGGTTCGGCTGGCGTATCTCCGGGTTTACAACTTCATCTATACTTCCATGATATACTCTGCTCATTTTCTTCTTTCGTTTATCATTTTATCAATTTCTTCTACCATCCACTGCCCACCTTGCGTATGGAGTACATCATAGAATTCACAGAAATGCTCAGCTATTCCATAATGTTCAAACAAATCCACCACATTCTCTGCAGGCATTTTCTTTGCCTTGGCATATTGCTCTATACAGAATGACACAAATACAGCTTTACCTTGTTGTTCTTTATTCATTGTTTTTCTCCTTCCTGTGGCTCAGCCACACTTTAAATTAACTGTTTATAAACTGGGATACGAATCTTATCTAATTGCTCTGTAGTCAGGGCTTTGACATCATCGTTAACCGTAAAATACACAGTAGGATATCGGTACTTCCCATTCGGCATAAGTACCTTGGTTACCTGCTTGATAATCTCAACACCATCAAGCGTAACTATCTTAGTCTCCGTTTTATCTACTATCTTTCCCATAAGCAGAATTTTTATCAATTGATTCATTTACAATGCAAACAAGCACTATGAAAGTCTGCTTTCAAATGGCCGAGTGCAAATTTTTGCCCCAAAGATACGCTGCTTTTTCGTAACCACCAAATTTTTCGAGAAGAAAACAACATAAAACACAGAATTTTCCGATTTCTGGCTGCATTCGTATCATTTCACAAGTGGTTGAAAGTTCTGTCCGTGACTAACAGAGAATCTTCAGTGACTAACAGAAATTTCTCAGTGACTAACAGAGAATCCTCAGTGACTAACAGAGCCCCCCAACAAGCCATTGGCGAAATTGACTCAAAACAGAGGCCAAAACAAGACGAAAATGGTGAAGGCAGGGTGTGATGTGAACCCTACTCCCTAAAAAAACTATATTATTTCATATAAAAACCTATATCTAAAACCCTGATATTCATTTCCTTTACCTTTAATAACACGCTGTATATACAAAGTTCGGAAGCATAGGGTTCACATCACAGGCAAAAACGGGGATACCCAAGCAATACCCCAACCCATAAAAAACCTGTTTTTCACGAAAAAAAGCCGCTTTTCCTTGTAGGTTTCACAAAATAATCGTATATTTGCAGCGGTTTTAAAACGAAGAGAATTATGACAGCATTAGAGTTACAATCAGAATACCAATCACTCGTCAGCAGAATAGCCAACGAGGATTACGAGACGATAAGTAAGGCAGTCAAAGCACTGAAGAAAATATTGTCTCCCAACAAGGCAGTGTCTATTAACAAGACAAAGACTAAGAAAATAACCAGGGCAGACTTAGTTATAGACCCAAGAATTGCAGCCATGACTAAAGGCATCAACTCACCAGAGTCGTTCGACTACAAAAATGAATAGAATTATGATTTCAGAAAAAGAACTAAATAGCTATCGCTTGACAAGCATGGAAGAGCCAACAGACGAAATGCTGGCCCAGATTATGCATGAGGCTGCGGACTTATATCGGAAAGAAAACGAAGACGCAAGCAGAAGAGTAATCGACATGATCAAAGAAGCTTCCAACGAAGCAATAACACAATATCAAACCCGATATGGCAGACAACATGCATAAACCCGTCCTAACACAGCATGATTTTCGAGACAGAATTGCGGAATAGCATCGCAATACGCCGACCGCACCTACGTCTACGATAATTCTACAGACGGCGTAGAGGCCCAGCTCCTCTTCCGAATGACCGACGGCAAGGTGTTCAAGGAGTACGTAACGGAAATACCGGAATGGGCACAGGGCATCTCTGGCAAGTAAATACCCCCTCGTTATCGTGCACAACAAGCCAACATGGTGGCAATCAGCAAGAAACATAAAGAATTAAGCTTATTTAACGCAGAAAATTGACTAGTTTTGAAAAATTTACATTAAATTTGCACCCGATAATAGCAAGCATGAGTAAAATAGCGTAGCAACTAAATACACTATCAAGCGCATAAACTACTGTATGTTAAACCAGAAACAAGTTACTGAATGTAAAAGATAATAAATTCGTAAGTACAATTTAAACTTATAATAGATATGAAAGTAATCAATTCTAAGCTTGCTGCCATCGGTTTGGCGGCATTCGTTTTCGCATCATGTAGCGACAGCAACAGCGATCCAGTCAATCCGGGCATCATCTCTTCAGAGCTTGCCAAGGTTGGACTTACCCAGACTGATGCTGCACAATTAGCTGCCAGTGTAACCAACTACAAGAGCACAACAGCTAACAGTGCAAGAAAGTTCACTCGTGCCATCGACGAAAACCTCTTCGCCGGCTTGACAGCAATGCCTACTGTGCCATCTGACGCAGAAGCACTGAAGTTGACCACCCCTATCGATTTGACTGGCGGTACTTACAAGACACAAGGCAGCGAAAAAGAGTTTGACTTTTCTGGCAAGACCATCAAGAACACAACCATCTTCGTAAAGGGTGGAACCACACTTAAATACGACAAGTCTGAAGGTGGTAACACTATCTATGTCTTGAAAGGTGCCAAGTTGAAATTTACTGGTGAAGGTAGTGCCATCGCAAAGGGCGATAAGTTTGTAGTGGTAGAGTCTGGCTCATTCAGCTCAGTCAATGATATCGTTATCGACGGAACCTTATACTCAACAAGAGCGTTAGGCAACGTAAATGGTCCTGCAAACGATAAGACAGCAACACAGAACATCACAATCAATGGTGATGTATTCCTCAGCGGTTACACACATACAGTTACAGACAAGGATAGTGAAAACTATGGTAAGGAATTGACAGAATATGCTTCTCTCCGTGCCAAGACTTTGACTATCAATGCTGGCGCACGTGTCAACACTTTAGACCGTGTTTCATTTACCAACGACTTGGTTTTGGCAGGTGCTCTCCATGTAGGAAATACCGCTGAAGTAGACAACATGACTATCAAGAATGGTGGTAATTTCAGTTCTGATTCATCAGTAAAGGTGAAGAAGGCTCTCAACATGGAAGATGGTTCTCAGATGACCGTAGATTACCTGAACGTTACAGATAACACCTACGAGTCTGACGGTACTGAAAATCCAAAGAAAAAGCATCAGACTGCAACAGGTTCTGCAACAGCAACATTAAATGGCAGTGCTCAGATTGTAATTGGCGACCATGGCGTTATCAATGTCAACATTCTGAATACAGACAACTCAAAGAACCAGATTGTTTTGGGCGGCGGCGCTAACAACGTTGCAGTTATCAAGGCAGATAAGTTCGTTTATGGTGGAACTGATGAGGTTCAGTGCATCAGCACTCCTAACACCAACAACCAGGTGTTCCTTCTCCAGTTTACAGAGAGTTACAAGAATGGTGCCATTTCTGATGAGAACAAGGTAGATTTCGCTGATCTTGATTTCGCTGCATCATACCTTGACTACGACAAGGCTACTAATGGAGCTGAATTGACACCAACAAAGAACCACACTTGGAAGTTGAAGGACGAAGCTGTAATTAGCGCTAATCCAAAGCTTGACCTGTTGGCTAGCTTGAATTCACCAGCAGACGACCAGTCTGCAACAGCCATCGTACCTCACAACGGTAAGGTTTACGTATCATACCACACAAGAGAGACTACATTTGGTGGTAATCTTGAAGTTGCCCAGATGAATGGTTCACAGTTGGAGGTTGTAAGCAATGTTAAGCAAAACGTTGCAACTTTCGACTTCAATCATCTGAATGTCATCGACAACAAATTATATGTTGCCGGTAGCGATAAGGGCGGCGCTGTTGTTGGTTATGCAAATTTGACAGCTGATGGTGCTATCGAAACTTCAGAGAATGGCATCAATGCTATTTCCATTTCTAACGACAACAAGAAGAAAGGTGACGCAAACTGTGTAACTGAATTCGGCGGTAATATCGTAGTAGCAAACTCTTTGGGCTATTATGCGGTTTCAAAGGATCTCCAGACAAGAGTTAACTTTGTAGAGACCCCAGGTAGAGCTAAGTTTGTAGCAGCAAATGGCAGCAAGCTTGTCGGCTTGAACTACGCTAGTGAAATTGCTGCAGGTGATGCTGCTGTTAATGGTACTATCCAGATTTTCAACAGCAACGACTTGTCTACCACAGCTAAGACCTTTGATGTAGGTGCAATCGCTCCTAACAACGGCAAGAACATGGTTGCAGTAGACAGCAACAACCGCATCTATGTATGTAAGAGTGCTAAGGGTCTTTTCTGCTACGATGAAAGCGGCAATAAGGCTTGGGAATGGTTGACACCAGTAAGTTCTTCTGACAAGAATAATTCTGTTGACAAGCGCCAGGGATATATCAATGGTGTAGCAGTAGACAATAACTATGTATATGTTGCAGCAGGTGCTTATGGTTTGGTTATTCTTAACCACGAAGGTAAAGTAGTTACCCATCGTAGCATCGGTACCAAAAACTCTGCAAACTATGTTGCAGTGAAGGATGGTTACATCTACGTAGCATACGGCAAGGGACGTATCCAGGTATTCAAACTTACAGATACAGTTAACAAGTAATCCTTGTTCTCTCATCACAGCCATTGGCTCTGATGAGAGAACATCCCTTTATTTTCAGACAACTTCTATACAAACAGGAGTAGAACAAGCTGAATTTTAAGGAATTCGTTTATTTTCAAAGTATAAAGATAAAACAGAAAGCTAAAATGAAAGCATTTAATATAAAACTTGCAACAGTTAGTTTTGCAGCATTGCTCTTAGCTTCTTGTAGCGATAGCAATAGCGATGGTACTACAAATGTGCCTATCGCCAGCATGAATTCCAAGATTATAGGAAGCGACTTGGTGCAAAACACAAATGCCCAGGAATTGGCTAGCCGTGTTTTTAATTACAAGAGCAAAATTGCAACTAAGTCAAGAACTATTGACGAAACTAACAAGTCATATTTCTCAAATATCATCAGCATGCCAGAGGCTCCAGCTTCTATTCCTGCTGATGCCAAAAAACTGAAAGACTATTCGGATTATAATTTACCTGCAGGAACATATTATGTACCAGCAGGCGAAACAGTAGAATGTAACCATCAATACAATGACGTGACACTCTATGTGGCAGGAACATTCATCCAGAACGGAATGAATGCCAACGACAATACCAAGATTTATATCTTGAAAGGTGGAAAATGGAAGACAAACTACCAAGAATTAGTCAACGGCAACGCTACTGTTTACAATTATGGAACGCTGGAGGCTACAAATAGCCAGTTCACCATTAAGGGAACTTACTACACAGATGGAGACTTAAACTTCCCTGGAAATACACTCAGCATTCAAGGCAACTGCTATGTTGGAGGTAACCTTATAGCTAAGGAGCTGACGAATAGCGGTATGCGCCTTAATGTTAAAGGAAATTGCGACCTGGGTACCAGCACTCTGAAAATAAATGGTAATGGAAATGAATATTGGGTAGATCCTAATGCAGGTATCATGAATGTTGATGGTACATTAACCTGTGGTAATCTTGAAATTTGCGCAAGTGCAAAACTTTACAGCAGTTGTGCCGTTAAGGTAGCAAATAAGGTAAATATCAACAGTTCATCTACATTTAGTGTATCGTATCTGAAAGCAGATGAAATTATTCAGAGTTCTGGAACAATATTTAAGCTTAAGAATCAAAGTCTGATAGAATGTGATACTTATATAGACAATAATTCAAGCGACAATATTGATACACAGGCAGGAAGTGCAGGTTCAGTTATCGAAGGCGACAATGCGGTAGCTGTCATCAAAGCAAATAAATTTGCATTCAACACAGGAGCTCCGACAGAAAATGGAACCATGAAATTTGACTGCTTCATGTTCAGAACTTCTGCAACATCGAAGATAGTTCTTGACGGTAAATTCTACCAGCAGAATTTAACAACGGAAATTATTCCGTTCTTCCCTGGTGCTCATATTTACAGAATCGACCAGACAGACAACATCTCTGATGTTATCATCAACAAGACAGAGTGTAATAATCAGACTGGTTGGGAACCAGGAAAAGATCCGGAACCAACTCCTACTCCAAAGCCTACTCCAAAGCCATCACCTCTTACACCAATCAGCGTGATAGAGCCTGATCATACACATGATATTTCAGCAACATGCGTTCAGCCATACGGAGGAAAGATGTATATGTCATATCATACTCGTGGAGACGGACATGGTTCTTGCCTTGAGGTATTCGATCCAGTGGATGCAAACAAGGAAGTGAAACTGCTCCAATACATCTACGACAGTGAAGGTATGTTAGACTGGAACCACCTGATGGTTTACGATGCCAATGGTGCAAAACAAGTATACGCTGTTGGTAATCACTACAAGAAAGCAGGTGTGTTAGGATACATCGATATCACAAGTAGCGGATTGCTGAATGCTAATGCCAAAACGATTGTAACAGAAGAAGGAGAAAACAAGGAAATCAAACCTTTGAATATTCTTCCTTTGGATGCAAACGAAAAGGCAACAGATGAAAACTGCATCGTATATGACAATAACCGAAACCGTTTCATCGTTGCAACAACAAAGGGATATACAGCATATGACCCTACTACATTGAATGTACTTGAGAACGTTGAAAAACCGGGCAAGGCAAAGCATATAGCAATTGGAGATGGTAAGATTGTAACATTGGTATTCACAGAGAAAGCTAAATACAACCCTACCAAGGACCCAGAGGAGGCTGCCAAGGAATGGATCAATGCCCAGATTGAAGTAAGAGACGAATCGGCAGATATGAAATCTACTCCAAAGGTGACTATCACAACACCTGCAATCTTGCCTCATTACGGTAAAAACGCTATCGCTGTGAAGAATGGTAAGATTTATGCATGCCTCGGCGCAGCGGGTCTCTACTGCTACGACTTGCAGACAGGCAAAGAACTCGGACACTACCAGATGCCAAGTCCTATTATCAAGGATAGCAAACTGGGTAAAGTTGGAAACTACAAGGCTTATGCAAATGGCTGTTTCGTTGGTGACGACGGAAAAGTATACATTGCCTACGGTTCTTATGGTGTAGTTGTTCTGAAAGCTGGTACACTTGAAGCAGGAAATCCTGAGACTATAGCTCATAGAGAAGAAGGCAAGTCTGCCAACTACATTACCGTTTACAACGGCTATATCTATGTAGCATACGGACAGAAGAGACTGCAAGTTTATCAACTCACAGAAAATTAATCGTAAAAGCTAGCGTAAAAACTAGAATACTGATTGATACAGACATTAACAAAATAGAAGACACTAGTTGAATGCAGCTGCAACAGCTTGCGGCTGCATTCATAGTGTTTAAACCAAAAAACAATGAAGCAAAATTTGATACTATATACGACTACTGCTCTCCTCATCACACTCGGAGGACAATGCACTATGGCTCAGGCTCAAAGGCAGCAACAGCTGAAGAAAAAGAGCTTTAGCCCTAAAATGCTCGTATATGAAAATCTGAAAAACAACAACGTGCTCAGACACTTCAAGGAACGCTTCGCACAACTCGACACCCTACTCAATAACCCAATATGGGTAAAATCACCGGTCATTGACCTGGGACTCAACAAACAACATACAGCGGATATCAAAAAAACTGATTCCCTGTACTGGGCGAAGACGGCACACGAACAACTCGCCGTCAACCGACACAACGGACTGGAAGTAACCGGACAGGTTTATGCACGACCAGACGCCTACTTTGACTCAGAAAACGACGACGCCGAACAGGTATCAAAATATAAGGCTAAGGTTCAAGCCGAACTGGGATGGAACATCATCAACAGCAAATTCTACCAGGGAAAAGAAAAAAGAACCAAGGTGGCACTTGCCAACGAACTCTCAAGACTGCAAGGCAAGAAGAGACAGACGGCCGACATCTACGAAAAAGCAGCCGATGACCTCACCGAACAGTATAACTTCTACATCGGCACAGTGATAGCCCACCGGCTGGACAACCTCGACATCATGAACGAGGCATACCAGTACATGCTGGAGAAAGACCGAATCAGCAACGACAAGATGCTGAAGGTGATGAACGAAAAACTGGAAGCAGAATACGACATCTCTATCCTCTGCTCCGACCGTGACATCTCCAACAAGCCTATCTACAGAATGAAGCCATCAAAAGTGCTCGTAGATACGGCGGCCCTCTGGCGACACATCGACGAGGAAAGCATCGACGCACGAATCGTGATGGTGAAGGAACAGATTGCCGACAACGACAGCAAGCTCTCGAACTATCTGGGTACAACAAGAATCACACCCTTCGCCAGATGGTCAAGCTACTGGCAAAGCAACAACAAGATAAGCAATAACGGCGACGTGGGCGTGAGATTCACCTTCCCTATCTATAACGAGAATCCCCGAAAGCGCAAGGCACTGGAAACGGAGAAGGAAATCATCAGAAGCAGCCGGAACACCGACGTGAAGGAAATCAAGCAGTCGGTAAACATCCTGCTCAAGAGAATAGAAAATCTGAACCAGGCCATCGCCACCGAAGCTTACCACATCAACCAGACCAGCAAATACATCGACATGCGAAGATTTGCCTACAAGAACCAGAAGCAGGGGTACAACTACCTGATGCGAATGGACGAATATACGGGACTCCTGGAAAGCATGGAGAGAATGTATAAGCTGATGTTAAACCGCGGACTCGCCATCATCAACATCGAGAAAGCAGTAAGTATCTACGACAACAACAATATATTCAAGGAAATAGAACTATGAATGAGTTTCAATATGACAGCACGCCACAGGAACAGGCGATGGCCGACTTGCTGAAATCGCAAAGCCACCGCTTGGCTAGACAGCAGATTATATTCGCGCTGATCTTCCTCCTCATCATTGTACTGGCAGCATACTATATCGTTACCCGAATGATCTGGGCCATCTATGACGGATATGTAAGACTCGATGAAAACCATATCTGTGCGATTGACGACATCTACGTCCTGAAGGTAAACAAGGAGGTGGGAGAAACCGTACACAAAGGTGATACGCTCTACTCCTACGTACTGCTGGGTAATATCGTAACCCAATACGACCCAAACATCATTCCTTCGGCGGTAAAGGAAACCCACGACATGGAAGTGCAGGCCAAACTGGCTAGAGAAGAGATTCCGGTACTGCGTACCCGACTGGCTGAACTGAAGAAACAGAAGGCATCGGAAAGTTCAGACATCTACTACGGACTGACCAACAACACCAAGCGCAACCAGCTGGATGCTGAGATTGCCGAGGTGGAGGAAGAAATAAGAAAGCAGATGAACAAGGTGACCATCTACTCACAAGCCAAGAACACCACCTATAACTTCATGAGCAGAAGAGGTGCAGGCATGGCGGGTGCTGACATGCCATACTCCAGCAATACCAGCATCTACAACCAAGGTCTGATACACTACTGCTGTGCGCCTGCCGATGCCTACGTCTCAAAGGTGAGCGTGAGCGACAAGACACTGGTGTTCAAGAGCGATGAAGTGCTCACCATCCAGCATACCGACTATGCAGCATGCCACCTGGGCATCATCACATACGTGCCTAGTAAGAAAATCAAGTATATGGAAAGTCCTGACGATGCTGACGTCATCGTGAACAAGGACCTGGTACTGAAGGCTAAGCTGCAGATGGTGGGTCTGAGAGTGGAGGAAATTCCAAAGCACCTGCAGAGCAACTTCTCGCACGATGCAAATGCCGTAGTGGCAGTATTCACCTTCAAACCCAACCAGCGAGTGCCGGCTTGGGTGATGTGCAACAAACTGCCGGTGAGAATCAGGGTGAACAAAATCAGTGCGATGTTAGACCCTAAGCCACTGCCGATGTATACCATCCCAGTGGAAAAGAATCAAAATGTGATAAGAAGTTCAAAGCTCGTCACACCTGACCAAAACAAAGACAACGTGAAGAAATGATTGGACTTAGAAGAAACAAACGTGGAGATATGGTGCTCACCATCGATAGCTATATAGATATCGACTCGACACCGGACATCCAGCCCGACTACTTCGATTGTATTTACATCAATACGAAGAGTGAGCGTGCATTCCATGCTATACTGTTTGGAGCCAGTCCAATCTTATCGTGGAAATGTAGCTACAAACCAATATTCGTCAATACGGCGTTATCGGGAAAGGAACAGATCATCGACTATATCGTCGATGCCTATGTGAGCGACATGAACAATGAGAAGGTATACGAGATTATAGACAAAATCAAGCTGGCAAGACAGAAGTTTGGTGTAAAAAGCGAAACAAGCCATCCTACACAGCCTAACCAGCTCTTTGCCAATATTCTGAGATACCTGCTCTCAAGAGACCAGCGAATCATGGGACACCGACTGCTGGAGAAATCGTCTTTGGGATATATCAACCCAATCTTCGAACACTATCACAGTATGGGTCTCTTCCATCTCAACGAGATGTTCATGTTCATCGACACTATGGTGGAGTTCGGATCACTGCGCATTCACCGCTTCCTGCTCAAGGAGCACCTCTGCCCTAAGTGCAACCACTCTCACCTGCTCTATACTGAGTGCTGTCCGAAGTGCGGAAGTTCGAACCTGAAGATACAGAACATCATCCACCACTTCAGCTGCGCCAACGTATCGCCGGAAAGCAGCTACAATGTGGGCGGTATGCTCATCTGTCCGAAGTGTCACAAGAAACTTCGCCACATCGGTGTTGACTATGACAGACCAGCCGTGGTATATACCTGCAACGACTGCGAGAACTCGTTTACCTCGCCTATCACCAAGTCAACCTGCTGCTACTGCCAGAGCACCTATCCGGTAAACGCCCTGGTGCCACGAGACGTTGAGGACTTCGAGATAACAGAAGAAGGAATCAGAGCACTGACCAGCGGCAACATCATGTTCAACAGCATGGTGAACATCTATGATAACTTCATGGAATATTACCTGCTGATAAACCGACTGCGACGCCAGCTGATGGAAACCTACCGCAAGGATGAACTCTCGGTCATGGTAGGCAAGATATGGATTATAGATGAAAACAAGGATACCGTAAAGATAAAGGAAAGCATACAGGGCAAGCTCTGTAGAATCTTCTCCAATCACAAGGTGTCTTACAACAACAATATCTTCTACGTATCCTCTACCCTCTATGAGCATGAAGAAACGGTAGAAGAGGCTCAGCAGAAACTGAGCAAGGAGATGTCGGTAGCCATCAGAAAGGTGGCCAACTCGATAGAACCGGACGAGATTATCTGCAGCATGCTGGAAACCAAGGCGAAGACCATCGCCAACAACTATGACGAGTTCTTCAACAAACTGCAATATGTGGATATGACTCCAGACGACTACTGCCGCTACTCAGAGGAACCTCTGATGAAGGAAGAAGAGAAATTGGTACAGCCGCAGGAAGAGCTGCTTGATACGGAGCCGAAGGAAGATGAAAACGACAAGATACAGAAGCGCATCGTGCTCTACAAGAGACTCGTTGCCATCCTTGTCACCATCGCAGGTATACTCATAATCATGGCCCTCTTGGCGCTCACCGTGCTGAGATAAGTCATCAAGAAGAAAGGGAAAAGCGTATGTTTAGCATAGCAGAACATCTGAACGATTTCTTCGACTGGATCAGCACGCTATCGTTTAGCAGTATCGTGAATACCTACTGGTTTCTCTTCTTCATCGAGATGCCAAGATATTATATCCTGGAATATCTCGTAATCGGAAACCGACTGATGAAGAGAAACCAGATAGATAAAGAGAAAGAATATGCCAAGTACTTCCTGTACCGCGAAAATCCGCTTATCAGCATCCTCGTACCGGGAAAGAACGAAGGCAAACATATATTCAAAATGGTGAACTCGCTGGCTGAACAAACCTACCGCAACTACGAAATCATCGTGGTAGACGATGGTAGCGACGACGACACCAAACTGATTTGTAACGACCTCTACCGAGCCGGGTATATCACCCACTACCTGAGGTTGGATACAAGAGGCGGTAAAGCTGCCGCCAGCAACTATGGAGCCCAGATGGCAAAAGGCAAATACATCGTATGTCTGGATGCCGACTCTTCGCTCGACCGTGATGCACTGGAGAAGATTCTACTCCCCTTCTACATCGACGGAATGGTAAAGGGCGTAGGAGGATGCGTGAAGGTACGCAACTACAAGGAAACCATCTGCTCATCGCTGCAGGCTTTCGAATACCTGAAGCGAATACAGGTGGGACGTATCGTAACCAGCGAACTGGGTATCTACCACATCATTTCGGGAGCATTTGGAGCCTTCGAAAGAAAGACGCTGAAGGAAGTGGGCTATTGGGACATAGGACCGGGACTGGACGGTGACCTGACACAGAAGATCCGCAAAGCCGGATATAAAGTGAAATTTGCCGAAGATGCCATCTGTATGACCAATGTGCCTACCAAATGGTACAAGCTGTATCATCAGCGCATCAGATGGTCGCGCTCGTTCGTGAGATTCCGTCTACGCAAGCACATCGACATCCTGCTGCCTACCAAGAACTGGAGCATCCTGAACTGGATATCCAACATGGAGAGCGTGATGTTCGACTGCTTCCTCAACTTCCTGTGGCTGTGGTATATCATCAACCTGGCGATTACCTTCAACACACACATCGTGGAGGTGCTGGCACTGGGCTACTTTATCCGAGTATGCTTCTCGCAGCTTGCCTTCCTCCTTGTACTGATGGTTTCAGAAAGAAAGAAAGACGTGTGGTTCCTTTACAGATATCTGCCACTGATGTCGCCTTATACAGGTTATTTCCTGCGTATCGCCCGTCTGTCGGCTCATCTGCAAGAATTCTTCTTCCGCCGTTCTTACAAGGACGCATGGAACCCTGAGAAGACTTCGCGCTATGCTCAGCTCGAAGGAATCTAAAAGACCCGAGTTACTTGCTGTAACATACATACAGCAGGGAGCTCCCAATAAAAGAAATAACATTATAAAACATAAACAATATAGTATATGATAAACAAGTCTTTTGAGTTTAAGATTGGAGTAATAGGATTGGGGTATGTAGGTACTCCACTAGCATGCTTATTCTCAAAGAAATATGATACATGGGGGTATGATATCAAAGCTGAAAAGGTAGCCAAGTTAGCCAAAAGTACAATGACAGACAACAAAATTGTATGCAAGGCATTGGAACAGGGACTGAAACTGACCAGCAGCATTGATGACCTGAAGAAATGTAACGTGTATATCATCGCTGTACCAACACCGGTGAACAAATCGAACAAACCAGACATCAGCTGCGTGCGCAATGCAACTGCTGAGGTTGGCAAGATCCTGAAAGAAGGTGATATCGTGGTATACGAAAGTACCGTTTACCCAGGTCTGACAGAAGAGGTTTGTGCCCCATTACTGGCATCTACATCAGGATTGAAATTGAACCAGAGTTTCTTTGTAGGCTTCTCGCCAGAGCGCATCAACCCAGGCGATACGGTTCATACCATCGAGAACATCGTGAAGGTTACCAGCGGTTCTACACCCGAAGCAGCAGCTATCATCGACAGCCTCTATGCTTCAGTACTTACCCATGGCACCTACAAGGCAAAGAGCATCAAAATAGCAGAGGCATGCAAACTGATGGAGAACTGCCAGAGAGACGTACAGATAGCCTTCTTCAACGAGATGGAAAAGATTTTCGACAAGATGAACATCAACATCGAAGACGTAACGGCGGCAGCTAGCACAAAATGGAACTTCGTGCCAGCTACTCCAGGACTCGTTGGAGGCCACTGCATCGCAGTAGACCCATACTATCTGATCAACAAGGCACAGGAGGTAGACGTAGTACCATCGCTGCTCTCTACTGCCCGCGAGGTTAACGAGCAGATGGCGGTATGGATGGCTGGAAAGATAAAGAATGCATCTGAAAGCAGAAAGTTCAAGGCTCCGGAAACCAACGTGCTGATTCTCGGCTTCTCGTTCAAGCCAGACAGCGATGACCTGAGAAATACAAAAGTAGCCGATCTCTACATCAACCTGGTAGGTGCGGGATACAAGACTACACTCTACGATCCGCTGGTAGATACAGAAGAAGTGAAGAAAGAATATAACATCAAGGTGACAAATGATCCTAAAGTTCTAGAAAAAGAGTATCAGATTGTAGTCATCGGTACCCATCACAAGGTGTTTGACAACATCGATATGAACAAGATTATCACAGATAAAGGATTTATGTGCGACATCTACGGCATTCACAAGCCAAGAAACTAGATCTTGAAGATCAGAAAGAACCTATATAATAAACCAGTGAAAGATGGAAAAGAACAAAGTGCTAATCGTCGATGATATTCCAGAAAACATTGAAACGATTTCTGAAATGATAAAGGACTTTGACATCGACGTGAAAACTGCCAATGGCGGAAAAGAAGCCATTGAACTGATTGACTCATTCAAGCCGGACGTGATACTGCTCGACTTGATGATGCCACATGTAAATGGGTGGGACGTAATAGACCATGTACGCTCTAAATACTCGAAAAGTGAAATGACCATCATCGTGGTTTCCCTGTTAAGCAACAAGGATAATGTGGATGAATGCTATGAGCTTGGAGTAAACGACTACATCACAAAGCCTATCATCAAAGCCCGTCTCACCAGTTCGCTAGACGCTCATCTAAACAGTCTTGTAAGAGGCTAAAGTGCCTCTTGCAAGATTGCTTCTGCATGAGCTATACGATCACTAGTAGGAGGATCTATGCCTTCCAGCGGGTAGGCAATACCTAGTTTCTCATACTTGTAGATACCCATCGTATGATAGGGTAAGACATCTATTCGCTCAATGTTTGAGAGTGTAGAAAGAAAATCGCGCAACTGATTGAGGTATTCATCCTTGTCGGTAATACCTGAAATCAGGACGTGACGAATCCATACTGGTTTGTGTATCTCGCTTAAATAACGTGCACAATCCAGTATGTTTACATTAGAATGGCGGGTGAGTTTACGATGCTCCTCATCGTTGATATGCTTGATATCAAGAAGAACAGTATCGGTGACGGCCATCAGACGCTCGAATTTATCGAAGAAAGCCCCCTCTTTTCTGAAGGGTTGCGCTGATGTATCAAGACAGGTATTGATGCCACGCTGATGGGCTTTCTCGAAAAGTTCGATGAGAAAGTCTATCTGCATCAGGGCTTCACCGCCGCTCACGGTGATGCCACCCTTGTCTCCCCAATAACTTTTGAATCTCTCTGCCTTATCCAGCAGGTCATCGGCACTCCATTCCTCTCCTACCCCCGCCTTCCAGGAATCCGGGTTGTGGCAGAACTGGCAGCGCATCGGACACCCCTGCAGGAAAATCAAAAACCTAATGCCTGGTCCATCTACAGAACCAAAGCTCTCTATGCTGTGAACAAAACCCTTATGCATTCTTTCGAAGATCATATATTCCCCACAATGCAAAAAGACTCATAAATAAGGCTATAATACCTAAAAAAAGAAATACACCCATATTATTTTATCTTTTTAGAAATGATTAAAAACAAGAAGCCCAAAAAGGTAAAGAATAAGACTATAAGAACTCCTAACATATAAAGAGTTACTTTATCTATATCTTCCTTCATGATACTCGCCAGAAGAACACCACCAATAACTAACTTAGCAATGTCCAAACAGAACTTACTCGCTTCAGCAAATAAAGTCCTTTTCCCATCTTTTGATAAATTCATACTGCAAAATTAGTAAATTTATCAATATCTTGCTCCATTTTGCAGTTAAATAAGCTAAAATGCCCGCTAAATATCTTCGGAAAGAAAATCTAGCGGGCTATCTATATGTTACAAAGAGACAAGAGAATTCATCACTCTTCCCTCTTCATTCTTCACTTCCTTAGAGTCTCTCGTGAGCCTGACGAGCGATTACGTCGAGCTGCTGCTCACGTGTCAAGTCGATGAACTTAACAGCGTAACCACTTACACGGATGGTGAAGTTCTGGTACTCTTCCTTCTCTGGGTGCTCCATCGCATCCTTGAGCTTGTCGATACCGAATACGTTCACGTTCAGGTGGTGAGAACCCTGGTTGAAGTAACCATCCAATACACCTACCAATGTCTGGGCACGCTCCTCATCGTTGTGACCGAGAGCACCTGGACTGATGGTCTGAGTATTAGAGATACCATCGAGAGCATACTCGTATGGCAACTTAGCTACTGAGTTCAATGAAGCCAAAAGACCGTTCTTCTCTGCACCGTAAGATGGGTTAGCACCTGGAGCCAATGGAGCACCGGCTGGACGACCATCAGGCATGTTGCTGGTGTACTTACCGTATACTACATTTGATGTGATAGTCAGGATAGATGTAGTAGGCTCAGAATTGCGGTATGTATGATGCTTCTTGATCATGTTCATGAAGGTCTTGAGCAACCATACTGCAATCTCATCAGCACGCTCATCATCGTTACCGTAACGTGGGAAGTCGCCCTCGGTCTTGAAGCTGAGAGGGAAACCGGTCTCATCACGGACGATGTTTACCTTGGCATACTTGATAGCTGAGATAGAATCAACCACGTGGCTGAAACCAGCGATACCTGTAGCAAAAGTACGACGAACATCTGTATCGATGAGCGCCAACTCTGCTGCCTCGTAGAAGTACTTATCGTGCATGTAGTGGATGAGGTTCAATGTCTTAACATAAACGCCAGCCAACCAGTCCATCATATCCATGAAACGTGGCATGAACTCCTCGTATGTCAATACATCACCCTCAACGGCGCGATACTTAGGACCGCACTGCTCGCGTGTCTTTGAATCAACACCGCCAGATACAGCGTAGGTCAAGCACTTAGCCAAATTGGCACGTGCACCGAAGAACTGCATCTCCTTACCTGTCTGTGTAGCAGATACACAGCAGCAGATGCTATAGTCGTCACCCCAAACTGGACGCATTACGTCATCGTTCTCATACTGGATAGAGCTTGTCTTTACAGAAATCAGAGAAGCGTAGTGCTTGAATGCCTTTGGCAAGCGAGAGCTATAGAGTACAGTGAGGTTTGGCTCTGGTGAAGGACCCATGTTCTCCAATGTATGGAGGAAACGGTAATCGTTCTTGGTAACCATTGAGCGGCCATCCTGACCCATACCACCTACTTCGAGAGTAGCCCAAACTGGGTCGCCGGTGAAGAGCTCGTTGTAAGAAGGGATACGGGCGAACTTAACCATACGGAACTTCATTACCAAGTGGTCGATGAGCTCCTGAGCCTCATCCTCGGTAAGAGTACCCTCGTTCAAGTCGCGCTGGATATAGATGTCGAGGAATGTAGAGATACGGCCTACAGACATCGCAGCACCATTCTGAGTCTTCACAGCTCCGAGGTAACCGAAGTACAACCACTGAACAGCCTCACGAGCGTTTTTGGCAGGCTGAGAGATGTCGTAACCATACAACTGAGCCATCTCCTTCAAGCCCTTGAGCGCCTTAATCTGCATAGCAACCTCTTCACGAAGACGGATAACTTCGTCAATCATCTCACGGTCGCCCATGTTAGCGAGGTCGTTCTTCTTCTCCTCGATGAGGAAGTCGATACCATAGAGGGCTACACGACGGTAGTCACCTACGATACGTCCACGACCGTATGTATCAGGAAGACCAGTAAGAATGTGGTTATGACGCACGAGCTTCATCTCTGGAGTGTAAGCATCAAACACGCCGTCGTTGTGAGTTTTGCAATACTTGTGGAAAATCTCATGCAACTTCTCTGATGGCTGGTAGCCGTATGTAGTACAAGCCTGCTCTGCCATCTTGATACCGCCGTATGGCATGAAGGCACGCTTCAAAGGCTTGTCGGTCTGCAGACCAACCACCTTCTCCAACTCCTTAGTACCCTCGCCGATGTAAGCAGCACCATAAGCTGTCAATCCTGAAACCACCTCGGTCTCCATATCAAGCACACCACCCTTGGCACGCTCTTCCTTCTGGAGCTCCTTCAACATACCCCAAAGGGTATTGGTAGCCTGAGTAGGTTCTGCCAGGAACGACTCGTCGCCATCGTAGCTTGTATAGTTGTGCTGGATGAAATCGCGAAGATTCACCTCACTCTGCCACAAGTTTCCCTTGAAACCTCTCCATTCTGTTTTCATCATTTTGATATCCTTATTTTATAAGTTAATAATATATTTATTTTGTACACACTATTCCTTTGTCATCAGCGGAATCTATATACCTTTTATAGATTATAAAATTCTGCTATCGTTATTTTCGATGCAAAGGTACTACAAAAAAACGAAAACAGAGAAGAAAACCCGATTATTTTCTCCTCTGCCCCCTAAAATCATCATTTATAAGTACACTTTCTGCACAAAAGAAATTCAATGTGCAACGTAGATATGCCACAAATCGGTCATGTGATTGCTTTTTTAACGAAAAGTACTCTTATTTGAACGATATTTCAACGTCGATAAGAGATTTTTTCAGTAATTTTGCAACCACATTCAGAAACATAAGAAATAATCCTGAATGTAACCATAAAAATGTAACCATAAAATAGATATTCAAAAAGTAATTTAAGATATATGACTTTATCAACTACAATCAAGACACTCGCCTTTGCCTCTATGCTGGCAATGGCTCCATCACAGATGATGGCAGCTCAGAAAGGCGGTACTTTCACTACAGGCGACAAGACTTTCCTACTCAATGGCAAGCCTTTCGTGGTGAAGGCTGCCGAGTTACACTACCCCCGAATCCCTCGTGCCTACTGGGAGCATCGCATCAAGATGTGCAAGGCTCTGGGCATGAATACCGTCTGCCTCTACGTGTTCTGGAACATCCACGAGCAGCAGGAAGGCAAGTTCGATTTTACAGGTAATAACGATGTGGCTGCTTTCTGCCGACTGGCTCAGAAGAACGGCATGTACGTCATCGTTCGTCCGGGTCCATACGTTTGTGCAGAATGGGAAATGGGCGGTCTGCCTTGGTGGCTCTTGAAGAAGAAGGATATCCGCCTTCGTGAGCAGGATCCTTACTTCATGCAGCGTGTTGAAATCTTCGAGAAGGAAGTGGGCAAGCAGCTGGCTCCACTCACCATCCAAAATGGTGGTCCAATCATCATGGTACAGGTGGAGAACGAATATGGTTCTTACGGCAAGGACAAGCCATACGTGAGCGCCATCCGCGACATCGTCCGCAAATCAGGCTTCGACAAGGTGAGCCTCTTCCAGTGCGACTGGTCTTCCAACTTTCTGAACAATGGTCTCGATGACCTTACCTGGACCATGAACTTCGGTACAGGTGCCAACATCGACCAGCAGTTTAAGCGTCTCGGCGAGGTTCGTCCGAATGCTCCTAAGATGTGTTCTGAGTTCTGGAGCGGCTGGTTCGACAAGTGGGGAGCCCGCCACGAAACCCGTCCTGCCAAGGATATGGTAGAAGGAATGGACGAGATGCTGAGCAAAGGCATCAGCTTCTCTCTCTATATGACCCACGGCGGAACCAGCTTCGGTCATTGGGCAGGTGCCAACTCTCCTGGTTTCCAGCCAGACGTAACCAGCTACGATTACGATGCCCCTATCAATGAATGGGGATTGGCTACTCCTAAGTTCTACGAACTGCAGAAGATGATGGCGAAATACAACGACGGCAAGAAGTTGCCAGCCGTGCCTAAGGCTCCGATGCAAATCATCAAGGTGCCTGAGTTCAAGTTCACCGAGTACAAGCCTCTGAGCTATGGCATCGGAAAGGAGAAGGAAAGCAATGCTCCTCAGAGTTTCGAGGATATGAACATGGGATGGGGAACGATGGTTTACGAGACCCAGGTTCCTGCCATCCAGGGAACATCTACCCTCACCGGTGAGTTCCACGATTTTGCCCAGGTATATGTGAACGGTAAGTATGTTGGCAAGATAGACCGTGTGAAGAACGAGAAATCACTCGAATTGCCAGCCATGCCACAGGGTGCTCAGCTCACCATCGTGGTAGAAGGTATGGGACGAATCAACTTCGGCCGTGCCATCAAGGACTACAAGGGTATCATCGGCAACGTAACCCTCACTACTCAGAAGGAGGATTGCGAACTTGCCCTCACCCCTACCCGATGGAACAACAGTACCATCGCTGATGATTACCAGACGGCAATGAAGGCACTCGCCATGCCAACCAACAAGATGCGTGGTCTGCAGACCAAGACAGGTTACTACCGCGGCTACTTCAACATCAAGAAGGTGGGCGACACCTTTATTAATATGGAGGCATTCGGCAAGGGTCAGGTTTATGTAAATGGTCATGCTCTCGGCCGCTTCTGGCAGATTGGTCCTCAGCAGACCCTCTATCTCCCAGGTTGCTGGTTGAAGAAGGGTAAGAACGAGGTGATTGTTCTCGATGTAGTAGGTCCTAAGGGCGAAGCAGGCAAGCCAGGTTCCAACGTGGCTCCTACCGCTTTCTGCCAGGATCATCCAGAACTCGACAAGCTGAATCACGAAAAGAGCAACAAGCACAACGAGCCGGGCCATCGCATGGATCTCAATTCTGCGACTCCAGTATTGAAGGGCGAGTTCAAGGCTGGCAACGGCTGGCAGACCATCAAGCTCGACAAGCCTGTAACAGGTCGTTACTTCGCCATCCAGGCAGAAAGCAGCCAGAACGGCGACAGCCAGATTGCCATCGCCGAGGTTTATCTTCAGGATGCCAGCGGCAACCGCATCGACCGCAACAACTGGGTAGCCTTCTATGCCGACAGCGAGAAGGGCAACTCAACACTCGACAAGATGTTTGACCTTCAGGAGAGTACCTACTGGCAGACCGAAAAGGGAGCCAACTTCCCACACCTCGGCATCGTGGATATGGGCAAGGAGGTTACCATCTCAGCCTTCGAGTATTTGCCACGTGCCGAGCAGGGTGCTCCAGGCAGCGTGAAGGCATTCAAGCTCTATGTAAAGAAATAATAGTTTTTAGCATAAGTTTATATAGAATATTTGCGAAAGTTAGTTAGAATGACAAAGAGGCGAGTCGTGAGACCCGCCTCTTTTAAAACAACTTGTCAATATCTACAGATAATCCTACCTGAAGATTCACTCCATCGGTGATAGGACTGTTCAGATAATAATACTTCGGCTTATATCCGAAGAGATTATCCAGCGCCGCATTCACCTTCACCGCCTTGCCGATGCGCTGCACCAGCGAAAGCTTCCAGATGGTGTAGGCAGGATAGCTCACCGTAAGGGTTCCCTCGCTTACATTGTAATAATTCTTATACTCCACATTCTCTACGCCCGAAAGATAGCGGCCGCTCAATCCGATGTTCAGACCATAGTTCTTGGTAAACTGATGGTCGTAATCCATGCGGGCATTGAAGGCATGCTCACGAGCCGGAATATACTGGTTGTTGATGGTGTTGCCATCCTTATCCTTCGCCAGCTGCTCCTTGGTATAGGCATAGGTGAAGCGGGCAGAAAAACCGTTGTTCCATCGTGCCTGCACGCCTACCTCTCCTCCACACACGCTGTAGGAATCCAGATTGGTGTAAGGCAGATAAGGCAACTTATCCTCTACACTCTTGAAATAAGGAGCCGATGTAGACAGCTTGTTCTTCACCTTATTATAATATAGGGATGCCGTATAGTTGTAATGTCCCTTGGTGTATTCGGCAGAGAGATTGAAGTTGTGGCTCACTTCCGCCTTCAGATGTTCGTTGCCTTCCACAATCCAGATGCCGCTCATATCGAAGTTGTAGTATTTCTCCTTCAGCGATGGGGCACGGAAGCCCATACCATAACCTGCTCTCAGCGAGAGACTGCGTATCGGGGTATAACGGAGATTCAGCTTCGGGGTAACATGCGAATCCTTGCCATCCGAGAAATAGTCGTAGCGCAAGGCTCCCACCATCTCCCACTGATCAGAGATGCGCCAGTCATACTGCGCAAATACATCGAAGGTATCCTGCTTGCGGGTGCCATTGCTCAGATTGGTATTCATCAGATAGTCGTGCATATAGTCGGAACCGATGGTCAGCACGTCGCCGCCCTCGAATGCGTGGTTATAGAGCAGGCGGAAGGTGTTCTGCACATTGCTGTAGTCACGGATATCCAGATGGCGAATCTTCTGATAATCTGACTTATCATATTGATCGAAGGCATAGCTCAACTGCAAGGCATCATCTGTAGTGATATCCCAATTCATCTTCAAGCCACCCGAGAAATCACGATAACGCTCTGGTAAATCGGCTGTTCTCACGGTTTCGCGGAAGAAATAACCGGCACGTCCGGTGAGGCTGAAGTTCTGGGTTGGACTCCATACCAGCTGGTTCTTGAAGTTGGCGGTCTTGTCGCCATAAACAGTAGCAATGACGCGGGTCACGGGATTTTCGGCGCTATGCACATCGTAATTATCCAGACGGTTGAAATTTGCCGTAAACATATTGTTCCAATGCTTGCTGTTCAGTCCGAAGGAAGCGCCATATCGCTGCTCGTTATGCTTGGCAAGTCTGCCGTTCACATTCAGCGTCCAGGGTTTCTTACCCTTCTTGGTGATGATATTGATGACGCCGCCCGTGGCATTGCTGCCGTAAAGGGCAGAAGCCGCACCCTTCACAATCTCGATGCGCTCCACATTATCCATGTTCAATCGGGTGAAATCCACATCGTCCATCGTCTCGCCTGCCAGTCGCTCGCCATCTACCAGAAAGAGAACGCCCTGTCCGCCGAATCCGGAAAAGTTGAGATGGGTCTGCTGGTTCATCGCATAAGAGAACTCCACGCCCGGCAACTCCTGCTGAAGCAGATCCTGCACATTGGTGGCATCGAGCTTGGCGATATCCTTGGAACCGATCACTCGGGTCTGGATAGGTGTATCCTTCAGGAACTTAGGGGTGCGGGTGCCCGTAACCACCACCTCGGTGAGGTCAAACTGGCGACTGATGGAATCGAGATAGGCCTCGTAAGCCAGGGAGTCACGGATGCTCTTCTGGTCTACGCCCGGCACATTGTCATGGGTAGGCACATTGTCGGCGCTGGCAGAAAGAGCTGCGCCAGCCGGAAGAGCCGCCATATTGGCTAATAATATCGAGTATAACAGATATTTCTTCTTCATTGTTTTCGTAAGGATACAATTAATATGGATATTTATAATTAATATGGATATTTATAATTGATAGTCATCCAGCACTTTACGCCCTTTGGCGAGAGATAGTTCTCAAGCTGGATAGCGGCGTAGGTACCATCCTTCAGTCGGAGGATGAACACATGGTTGTTGAGCGAGAACGATGGCGGCATCGGTGGAATCTCCATCGAGAGCCAGGAAGACAACACCTTGTTTATGGCGATGCCCTGCGATGGCACGGAACCCAGAAGCATCTGCTCCTGACTGTCCCAAACCTCATTCTCCGACCATTCATCTTCGGTAAACTGCTTGTTATGGAAAGCTTCACTGGTTTCAGGCAACTGATCCATGGAAGTATAGCTGGTTTCCAGAACGGCTCCGCCATTGGTTCGCACATTGTTGCGATGAATGGCAAGAGTCCAGTCGCTTGGTGCCCCCTGCTCAGCAGTAGGCACAAAGTAAGTAAAAGTATTCTTCCTGATGCCTTCGCCGAAGACATCAAACCAATACATATATTGTCCAGCCTTTCTGCCCGCTGTGGCAGCAGCATGCCCGGCTTCCGATTCATCCCTTTCGCCAGTTTCAGTCATCGGGATAGGATACGCCTCAAACTCGGTCTGCGCCTTCAGCAGGGCAGCCTCATCACCAGCCTCCGTCAGTTTCTGCAACTTTGGTAAATCCACGTAATACCAATCCGTCCAACTGGTGGCATTCATCACAATCTGTCCCTTAGCCGGCACAATCTCTTCCGGCTCATCATATATATCATCAAAAATACCGTTGCAGGCAGTAAGCATCAGCATGCCCAAGCCTGCAACGGTCATTTTCAGATGATTCATTTTTATCCAATTCGTCATCTATTCTTGTTTGTCTGATAATTGATATTTTATTTCTTGCGAAATATCTCTTTCTTGAAATCTTTCAGATTTATTTCTTGAAATATTTCTTGCCGTTTACGATAACTACGCCCTTGTAGCTCTCGCTGACAACCTGACCGTTGAGGTTGTACATCTTGCCATCGTTCTTCTTCTGCACATCGTTCTTGACAGAAGAGATGCCGGTAGCCGCGCTGTTGAAGCTTGAAACGATGCCGAAAGGCATGGCACCCATCTGGAAGGTGTTCACAATGTCGGTAATCTTGCTGCCGTCATACTTCACGAGGATGTTATTATCCTTCTGTGCATTGAACTCATAGTCGCCATCCATGGTCTTGTTGCCATTCTGCTCTGCTGTGAAGTGGAAGCTCAAGCCATCCTCCTTGTAATCACGGTAGAAACCACCCTTCTCCTCGTCGTAGGTCAAGCCCTTCACGGTGTAAGTACCCAGAGTCAGGTTGCCCATCAGGGTGTTATCCAGTGTATAGGTAGGAACCTCAACATCCACCTTCTGCACGTCGCCATCCATATACTTGCGTACATTGTAGGTTACGCTCTCGTTGGCATAAGGGAACTTGCCGCCTACATTCACATTGATAGCGCTGGTAACAGCCTTAACATAATAAGATTTGATGTTGTAAGTCATAGGGAAAGGCATAGCACCATACTGGAAGACAGCCTTCAAGGTAAGCGAGTTATCTGCCATATTATAGGTACCCGAAATAGATGAACCTGTGATGTTCATCTCAACGCCATCCACGGTAACCTTAGAAGTAAAAGCCTGGTCAGCCATGGTGATTACATGATTCTCGCCCATGGTGAAAGCCACGTTCTCGATGGTGAAAGAAGGAATGGTCTTCATGGCAGGAAGAGTGATATTGCCGGCACTCATGCTAGCCATTTCAAACTTCACGGTATCGCTGGCATTCTCTGTATCCTGATTCAACACGTTCATGGTTGAAGCACCTGCAAAAGTCAAGGCACCATGCATCTGTGCCATCATATTACCTGCCAACATTGTGGCGAAGACGAGAGTAAAGAATTTCTTCATATCTATTCTATTTTCTATTATTTGTTTATTAAAATTATTATATCTATTTTGTTTCACTTATCGTTTTTGGGGTGCAAAGGTACGGAGTTTCCTCCATACCTGCAATACCCATAAATAAGGATTCTCATCAATACCTACTTTTAGGTATCCAATGAAAGAAGCAACTCGAAAGAAGCTTCTTACTTCTTTATTTCAATCTCTCCCCCGTTATCCTTGGCGTTGTAAAACCAGAAACCGAGAATCAATCCTACAAACACCAGCAGGATACCTACCATCTCTGCCACATGGTTGCCCGGATCCACCCAGATTTCCTTGAAGAATCCGTTGCGGGCTGCAATCTCCACAGCCGTCCACAATACGATGACGTTGGCAAGCGACATGCGCAGGTTTCTACCCCAATGGCCGATGTACAACTGCTTCTTGAAGATCATGCCCGAACCGATGAGACAGAGTATGCCGATGGCATAAGTCACAGGATGAGTGGTGCCGAGGAACACCGGGTCGTAGCAGAACATTATTAATAGGTATAAGCCCCACATCATGATGTTCCACTCCATAAAGGTAACGATGCTGGCATGATGTACCATCGGACGAAGCTCTACATGGTTCTTCACCCCGCAATGATTCTGAATCCAACGGATGAAATTACAACCCGTCTTGGTGCAGAATATATACATCACCAGGAACATCATCCACATGCCGAAAGTGGCTGGCATAATGAGATATTCAGGGCGTGAACCACGGATTTCCTTCAGTTCCGCACGGCCGAATTCCTCCAGCGGAGTGCCGTTGATGGTATAGGTATGATGCACGCCGATGCCATTCACATATTCTGTGGCAGTCTGCACCACGCCATTGCCCACTAGATCGCAATGCACACCATAGCGCTGGGCATAATAAGCCAGCAGGAACTCCACCCATCCGGTCCAGAACAGCAGGGCACCCGCCATACCGAACACGGTTTGCTTGGTATCACCCTTTACAAACACACCCCAGATGGTAATCACCAGTCCCACGAAACCCATGGCAAAGGCAGAATAATGCAAGGTAGTAGGCTGCATGGTATGCTCCATGATAATCATCAGCGCATGGCCCAAAGGCATCAACAACAAGATAATCAATATAGACCCTATGGTCATTCCCAAGTTTTTTGTCTTCATCATGTTTTATTTCTATTTATTACTATTTATACTGTTTATTATGATTTCAAATCGGGTTGCAAAGATACTACTATTTAGAATAATTCGCAATACCTAGAAATAATGATTTGATTTCGCTCGGTTTATCACCATAAATGATGATTCAAATTCATCAGCCTCATCACGGGTAAGTTCCCTATAAACAATGAAAAAGCCTGATATTCCGCCCCTTTTGTTTTTTTTATACTTTCTTATGCCGCAATCTGAATACTTTTGCGTATCTTTGCACCACAAATACAAATTCATTATTTATGTTAACAGATATTGAAATAGCTAAATCAGTTAAACTGCGCCCTATCAATGAGGTAGCAGCAGAACTAGGAATTCATGAAGACCAGGTTGAAAACTATGGCCGCTACATTGCCAAGATTACTACTGGCGACATCGATCCTAACAAGTTCAAGAATCATCACCTCATCCTCGTTACCGCTATCAGTCCTACCAAGGCAGGTAATGGCAAGACCACTGTATCTGTGGGTCTCGCCCTGGGTATGCAGAAGATTGGCAAGAAAGCCGTAGTGGCTCTCCGCGAACCATCTCTAGGTCCTTGCTTCGGCATGAAGGGTGGTGCTGCCGGTGGCGGTTACGCCCAGGTTTTGCCTATGGATAAGATCAATCTCCATTTCACTGGCGATTTTCATGCCATCACCGAGGCTAACAACATGATTGCTGCCCTCCTGGACAACTATCGTTTCCAGCACGAGGCAGAGGGATTCAAGTTGAAGAAGATTCTCTGGCGCCGCGTGATGGACGTAAACGACCGTGGTCTCCGCCGCATCATCACCGGTATCGGCGATAAGAACGGCATCGAGACAGAGGCAGGCTTCGATATCACTCCTGCTTCTGAAATCATGGCTATCATGTGTTTCGCAACTAGCGTTGACGACCTGCGTCGTCGCATCGACAATATTCTCCTCGGCATCACTGAGGACGACAAACCATTCACCGTCAAGGATATGGGTGTAGGCGGAAGTATCGTGGCCCTGCTCCTCGATGCCCTGAAGCCAAACCTGGTTCAGACCACAGAGGGCACTCCTGCCTTCGTTCACTGCGGTCCGTTTGCCAACATCGCCCATGGCTGTAACTCAGTGATGGCTACAGCTGCCGCTCTGGAGTATGGCGACTATGCGATTACAGAGGCAGGATTCGGTGCCGACCTCGGTGCAGAGAAGTTCTACAACATCAAGTGCCGCAAGACCGGTCTGCAGCCAGACCTCACCGTGCTCGTGGTAACTCTCCAGGCATTGAAGATGCATGGTGGCGTATCTCTGGAAGATATCAAGAAGCCAAACGTAGCTGGCATGGAGGCTGGTTACTGGAATCTCGACAAGCACGTGAAGAATCTGCAGAGCTTTGGACAGACCGTGGTTATCGCCTTCAACAAGTTTGCCACCGATACCGACGAGGAGATTGATGTATTGCGCAAGCATTGCGAGGAGATGGGTTGCGGATTTGCCGTGAACAGTGCCTTCGCCGAGGGTGGCAAGGGTGCTATGGAATTGGCAGAGCTGGTAGTGAAGACCATCGATGAGTATCCATCTGCTCCTCTCTACTTCACCTACGATGACGATGAGCCAGTGGAGAAGAAGATTGAGGATGTAGCCTTCAACCTCTATGGTGCCGGCAGCGTTACCCTGAGCGATTCTGCAAAGGCTATGATTGAAGAAATCAAGAAGTTGGGTGCCGAGAAATTCCCTATCTGTATCGCCAAGACCCAGTATAGCTTCTCTACCGATGCCAAGGCATACGGTCCTACAGAAGGTTTCGAGCTCCACGTTCGCGACATCACCGTGAACATGGGTGCCGAGATGATTGTAGTCATCGCTGGTCCTATCATGCGAATGCCAGGTTTGCCAAAGAGCCCACAGGCAGAGCGCATCGACGTGGTAAATGGTGAGATTACAGGTCTTTCTTAAGTCCCACAGATTTCACAGATTCACACAGATTTTTATATAAAACAGATCGCCCTGAAAGAGCAAAAGCTTTCGATAGACAATGCTTTTGCCTTTCAGGGCGATTTCTTATCTCATGCTGAATTCACAACCGCAATATAGCTGGTTGTAGAAATCATTCTCTTTCAATAATTCTCCTCGGCGATTCTGCAAACCGCCTTTTCTCCAGTTCATATCCCACCACTCTACATCTGGGCATCCCTCAACGGCGATATGTCCGGCAGCATCAATCTGCCTGATGTTCTTCCATCTCGACGAAGCCAGCGTTGTGGTAAGTAGATGGAAACCATGCTCCTGCGCATACTTGGCCGCATGCTTCAGGCGATAGAGGAAACAAGCCGAGCAGCGGCTTCCCCTTTCCGGCTCATTCTCCAAACCCTTGATGTTGGCAAGCCATTCCTCATGGTCGTACTCATCCTCCACGTATGGCACGCCCTGCGCCTCCAGGAATCGCATCAGCTCGTGCTTGCGAATCTCGAATTCCTGCTGCGGATAGATATTACTGTTGCTGAAATACACCGTAGGCTTCATACCATTACGAAGCATACACTCCACGATGGCAGACGAACAAGGAGCGCAACAGGCATGCAGCAATACAGCCTGACCATCGGCCTTGCTTCCATCAGGGAGAGAAAGTTTCACGAATTTATATTGTTCTTCTACTGGAATCTTCATTTTTATTTTGAACTTTAAACTTTGAACTTTTTACTAAAAAAAAACAAATGGAGTACAATCTCTCGACACCCCCCATTTGCCCAAATATATGCGAAAACTAGTGCAAAGTTACGATTATTTTCCGAATCACCAAATTTTTAAGCGATGATTTTTCAAATTAATCTGTTTTTCTCGCCTTTTTTACCAAGGCTTAACACTTTGCGCCAGTTTTTAACTATCGTAGCTCTCGCTTCAGGGTAATCACGGTCATTTCAGGCCATGCTCCCAAACGGAACGGGAAGGTACCGCCCAGGCCTGCAGATACATAAAGCAACTGCCTGCCCTGCCAGTATTCGCCGCCCCACTCCTTGAAAGCCATCTTGGCAGGAGTCAGGTTGCCAATCTTCAACTGTCCGGCATGGGTATGACCAGCCAGTGTCAGGTGGGCACCCGTCTTCTGCACCTCTCTGCGCCAATGATGCGGGTCGTGGGTCAGCACAATCTTAAAGGCATCCTTCTCCACCCCCTTCATCGCCTTCTTCAGATTACTGCGGTTGGTAAACGGCGGCTGTCCAGCATTCTCCACACCAATGATTTCTATTGAAGCCATGCCATGCGATATGGTGAAATGCTCGTTCATCAGCTGGTGCCATCCCATCTGCTCCTGCAGACTGAACAGCAGTCGTCTGTTCTTTTTCAAATCCCTGATGCCATGATGCGTATTGTATTCGCAATAGTCGTGGTTGCCCCACACCGAGAAGATGCCATCAGGCGCATGCAGTTTCTTCAAATCATCCATATAAGCCTCCACCTCGCTGGCATCATTGTTCACCAGGTCGCCAGTAAAGAGCATCATCTCCACCCCCTCGGCATTGGCACGTTCCACCACCTGCTTTACGAAATCAGAACCTTTCGGGAAGGTGCCCAGATGGAAATCGCTGAAATGCAGAAGCTTGTATCCGTCGAAATAAGGAGGAAGATCGGGCGAAGAATAAGTGATGTATTTCACCTCCAGCCGTTTCCACCCCGCCACGAAGCCAAAAAGGAACCACCCCATCACTGCCAGCGCCGGCAAGAGGGCGAAGAACCAAGGCATGATGAAATCGAAGAGGATGAACACCACCTTAGGCATCACGGAGAAAAGAATCAGCGTAAAGAGCACCCTTACCGACTCCCGATGAAACTTGCCCAGCTGCAATCCCATCTCGGCAAGGAGGATGAGCAGCGTAGGAACCCACCAGAGGATGGCAAGCGCCAGGGGCCATTCGCTCACTCCGATATGCCAGAGCCACATATCGGGAACCATCGAAAACGCCACGACGCCCACGACATACAATATCGATCGAAATATCTTTTTTATAATCTTATTCATATACCTATTATTATAGATAGCAGCATCTGGTTTATTACAGATTGCAACATCGTTGTTTAATTAGATTGCTGCATCTAGCTGCAAAGGTACTGCAAATCGGAGACAATACAAAATAAATCCTCATCTTTTTATCCTACAAGGCATAATATTCCATTTATAATGCAAGCCCATAAAACCCACTTCTCCTTATTTAACTTTCTTTTGCTAAATCTCACGCAAGTTTTTCCTTCTTTCGTTATTTTAAAGACAGAAAACAATATCAAGCATGCTGATATTTTTTCTAAGCTGGGTAAAGACAAATAGCCCCTAGCGCCCTGAAAGGGCAAAAGCTTTAAAAACAAGTAAGAATTAATAAAGAAAAGAAAGGAAAAGAATAAGTATGAGAAAAATAGATTTCAAGAAGGCGTGGCTGGCAGTGGCACTGCTCCTGTCAGCCCTCACCTTCCAATCGTGCAACAACGACGATGACACCGATTGGGATCGTATTTTACCAAACGCATTGGTAACAGTAAAACAGAATGGCGATGCCTGCTATTTGCAGCTCGACGACAACACCACGCTGCTCGCCAAGAACCTCAACAAGCCATTCGGCGACAAAGAGGTGCGTGCACTCGTCAACTACTCCGTTACCAATGAGATGAACGACAAGTACAACCAGGTGGTTCATGTAAACTGGATAGACAGCATTCTGACCAAGAAGCCAGTACCATCTTTGGGTTCCGACGAAGCAAACAGCCAGAAATACGGCAACAACCAGGTAGATATCGTTCGCGACTGGGTAACCGTAGCCGAGGATGGCTATCTCACCCTCCGCTTCCGTGCCCTCTGGGGAGGTCAGAATCCTCATTACATCAATCTCGTAACAGGAGTAAATCCAGAGAATCCATACGAAGTAGAGCTTCGTCACAACGTAAATGGCGATCCTCAGAACTACTGGCGTGATGCCCTGGTAGCCTTCAATCTCAACGAAGCCCTGCCAGATACCAAAGGCAAGACGGTGAAGCTCACCATCCGCTGGCGTTCAAGCCAAGGCTACAAGAAGATAGATTTCGACTACTGCTCCCGCAAGTCCATCACCAGCACCAGGATGCTGGAAGGCTATAGCGAAGCTGGCGAAAGCATCAGATAAAAGAAAGATCTGAAAAGGAAAAGGATATATGGAATAAAAGGAAATAAGGAAACAAAGAATCCCCTGATGAAATCTCCCCCATCGGAGTTCATCAGGGGATTCTTGTATTTATTAGTATACACCATTCGATACAAAATTAATCTTTTCTCATGAAAACACAAAAGAAAAAGCCAAAAAACTTGCATAAAAGAAAAATATTCTAGCTGTATGGTAGAAGTTTTTCGGGAAAAGTTTTGGAGATTAGGAGATAAAGTATTATCTTTGCCATCAGATTCAAAAACGAATAATCAAACTGAGTTATGATAGTAAGACCAAAGCGCATTTATCGCAAGCGCATACCATACGGCATGCAGAATTTTGAGGATGTCATAAAGGAGGATTGTTACTATGTGGACAAGACTCCTTTCATAGAGCAAATAGAAGAATCCAACAAGTATTTCTTCTTCATTCGCCCTCGCCGTTTCGGCAAGACACTTACCCTCTCCATGCTTGAGAATTACTATGACATCAACAAGAAAGACAAGTTTGAGGAAATCTTCGGCAAGCTTTACATCGGTCAGAATCCTACACCGGAGCATAATACATATCTCATCATCCACCTCAATTTTGCCGAGGTGGCAGCTGGATTGGATGATTATAAGGATGGACTGGACAACCATTGTAGCCTTGTGTTCAATTTCTTCTGCGACATCTATGCACATCTTCTTCCTGCTGGTATCAAGGAAGGATTGGAAAAGTTAACAGATGCAGTGTCTCAACTGAGATTCTTGTGCCAGAAGTGTCAGGAGGTAGGCAAGAAGATTTATCTCTTCATCGATGAGTACGACAACTTCACCAACATGATTCTTGCCAATGAGGAGCATCTTATGAGGTATCGCAACCAGACCCACGGTGAGGGATACTTGCGCCAGTTCTTCAACACCATCAAGGGTGCGGCTGGCAATACCCTGGGCAGAGTGTTCGTCACGGGAGTAAGCCCTGTGACCATGGATGACCTGACCAGCGGATTCAACATCGGAACCAACTACTCGCTCTCATCTGACTTCAATGAGATGACGGGATTTACCGAGGAAGAAGTGAGAGAGATGCTGGATTATTACGGCAGCGTCCTGCCGTTCAATCACACCACCGATGAGCTGATCAAGGTGATGAAGCCATGGTACGACAACTATTGCTTTGCCGAGGAGAGATATGGTGAGACCACCATGTACAACTCGGTAATGGTGCTCAATTTCGTAGATAATTACATCCGAAGCGAATACCAAATCCCTAAGAAGATGGTGGAGACCGACATCCGCATCGACTATGACAAGATGCGAATGCTCATCCGCCACGACAAGGAGTTCGCCCATGACGCCAGCATCATCCAGCAGTTGGTGACCCAGGGATTCGTGACAGGTACGCTCAACGAGAACTTCCCTGCCGAGCGAATCAACGACCCAGACAACTTCCTCAGCCTGCTGTTCTATTTCGGCATGGTGACGATAGACGGAACTTATGATGGTGAAACCAAGTTCATCATCCCGAATGAGGTGGTGCGTGACCAGATGTACACCTACCTGCTCGACACCTACAAGGAGAATGACTTGGTATACGATAGATATAGCAAGGGTAAACTGGAGAGCAAACTGGCTTATCATGGAGAATACAAGCCATACTTTGAGTATATTGCCGACTGCCTGAAGAAGTACTCCTCCCAGCGAGACAAGCAGAAGGGAGAGGCTTTCGTGCATGGCTTCACCTTGGCGATGACGAGCCAGAACAAGTTCTATCGCCCTATCTCAGAACTGGACAATGACGGCGGCTATGCCGAAATCTTCCTCTCTCCGCTCTGTGACATCTACAAGGACATGGTGGATTCATATATCATCGAGTTGAAATATTGCAAGAGCCAAACCACAGATGAGCAAGTGAAAAAGCTCTTCGAGGAGGCTTCAGCTCAAATCTCTCGCTATGCGGACAGTGACATGGTCAGAGAGGCGGTAAAGACCACAAAGCTCCACAAGCTGGTGGTCATCTATCGCGGAGCGGAAATGGTGGCTTGCGAGGAGATATAAAACTTACCCCACATTGCAGCCACTCGTTATGTAACTCCTTGAAAAGAAAAAGCCCAAAAACTTGCATAAAAGAGAAATATTTCTTATTTTTGCAGCAAATAAAAAGAAAGAACGATGGCAAAGGAAAATATAGACTTATCAGTAGTCCTTCATGATGATAGCGACTATAAGGACTGGCTCGTAGAACTCAAGGAACGATTCTACAGCCATCGCCTAAAGGCATCTTGCGCTACTAATGGCTACCTGTTAGACTTCTATTGGAAGCTGGGACGAGACATTGAAGCTAAGCAATATACCAACAATTATGGTTCTGGTTTTTACAAGAATCTCAGTCAAGATTTGAAAAATGAAATGCCGGGGGTGAAGGGATTCTCGCCCATAAACTTGCGCTATATGAGTAAGTTTTTCAAACTATATGCTCCACTATGTGAAAAAGTTCCGCAGGCTGCGGAACTTTTCTCGGATTCATTGTCAGACTCAAATGTTCCGCAAGCTGCGGACGATTTCAAGATGCTTTTTCTCATTCCTTGGGATCATCATCGCCGTATCATCGACAAATGCAAGGATGATATGTACAAAGCCTTGTTCTTCGTAAGAAAGACTTGGGAGAACAATTGGGGACGTGACGCTCTTCTCAACTGGCTTGATTCCGACCTTTATGAGCGTGACGGCAAAGCCATCACAAACTTCCAATCCACGCTCCCTGCTGTGCAGAGTGACTTAGCGCAACAGATAACAAAAGACCCTTATCAGTTGGATTTCCTTAATCTTAGGGAGAAATATGACGAGCGTGACATTGAAAATGAATTGGTGAACAACGTTACACGTTTTCTTTTGGAACTTGGAAAGGGATTTTCCTATATGGGCAGACAATTTCGTTTGGAAGTAGGTCAACAGGAGTTCTTCCCCGATTTGCTTTTTTACAATACCCACCTCCACGCCTATGTGGTCGTTGAGCTAAAAGCCCAGTCATTCCATCCATCGTTCTTGGGGCAACTGAGTTTCTATGTATCTGCCATTAACCATCAGTTCAAGACCGATATAGACAACCCGACCATCGGCTTGCTCATCTGCAAAGACAAAGACAATGTGGTGGCGAAATACGCCTTGGAATCATACAAGGAACCGATGGGAATATCAGAATATCAACTATCCAAACTCTTTCCGAAAGACTTTAAGTCTTCTATGCCGACTATAGAGGAATTGGAAAAGAGATTAAAAGATAATCAAGAATAGCTTTGATAAAAGAGAAATATTTCTTATTTTAGCAAGCAGATAAGATGCATTTCTATGAAATATTCAAGCAAGCTTGATATTCTGCGTTCGATTTGCATCACAAACATTTTACAATCCCTTCCTACTCAAGGAAATTGAGAAAGACGGGATTGAAGTGATAGCAAACAGAAATGAGCGGCAAGAAACTCGACTGGTTCCGCAAGGTCTGCGCATCGGTACACTTTATTCCTCCTCGTCTCTACGCCTCCTATGCCACTTGTAGTCATTGAACAATACCCACAAACCGCCTCCCCCAAAGAAAAGACAGCCCACTATTCCCACTACCTGACAATATGTTTTAGATGGAATTTTTCTTGACACTTTTGGATGAAGAAACATATTGATGCCACCACACACAAAAATCAGACACAACAGGTAAAACTTAATTTTAATCGATATTTTCTTCCTATAAAAAAGAAAACAAACCAAAGAAAGACCTACCATTAACACTAAAATTAATGAAGACATTCTCCCAAAAGTAAATTCTTCATGCCTCAATAACCTAAGGCATAGCGTAAATATGGAAGCAGTAACCAATACAAGACCAACTGCATAACCTATCCAAATCACTTTTCGATTATCTTTAGAATCGAAAAGTGAACCCACGCTCTTCCAATATTTATCCATATCTTTCATAAGCCTTATTCCCAATAATAGCAGTTACTAATCACGACGCCTTGGTTCCGGCTCCGCCACCATTGCCGGTTTTTCTTCCGGCAATTCATACCTCCTGATATGATGATCTTCCAGGAAGATATGGTTCAGCGTAAAGGCCAGCGACTCCAGGGTCTTCTCCCTGACAGCCGGCTTCAGTTCACATTCCCATATCACGATGGTATGCCATCCCATTTCAGCCAGCCGGTGCAGCACCTCATGGTCCCGTTCCCGGTTCCTCCTGATTTTATTCTGCCAGAACTGGGTATTCGATTTCGGCATCACATAATACTTGCACCCTTCATGTCCATGCCAGAAGCATCCATTCACCAGAATGCAGGTACGATACTTCCTAAGCACAATATCCGGTTTCCCCGGCAACCGAGGATGATTGAGCCTATACCTGAATCCCCTAGCCCACAGGAACTTCCTTACAAGAATCTCCGGTTTGGTATCCTTGCCCTTGATTGCCGCCATATTGTTGTGGCGTTGCTCTATGGTCATTCTATCTGGCATACGCTTTATTTATTAAAACATCTTTTTTCTAATCTAATCACGCCATTCGATACAAAATTAATCTTTTCTCACGAAAACACAAAAGAAAAAGGCCAAAAACTTGCATAAAAGAGAAATATTTCTTATTTTTGCAGCAGATTTAAAACATAAAAAGATGGAAATATATAAGTATCAAGCAGAAATAGACGCATTGATACAACAAGGACTAAAGTGACTAACAACGATAGCAACATTACTACACCTGCTAGTAACGGGCATTATAACTTGTTTGAATTCCCATCATGTGACTTATCCAAAACATTTAAACTAGAGGAGGGAAAATTATGAAAACAATAAAAGGTATTTGCATCAAGAAGCGCAATTTCGATAAATTCAAGAAGGTGGCTGATCTGATATATTTCGATGGACCATTGTTGTCACACTACGTAACCAACAAAGGTGACAACTATCTCTTCTATTGGATAGACCAAGACGATACTGCCAACCGCTGGATGTTCATCAGAACCGATTACGATAATATACAAAAGTACACGAATAAAAAGCAAACATTGCGTAACGTATTAAGTTCGCCATTAGACGACATAGTATATACAGTCGATATTGATGAAGAAGGCAATCATCACAACTTCCAGGCCCACTCCATAGAAGATCTTCCAGAGGATTATCTCCCTACAGAGGATTCTTATTATGAATTTGAGCCAGAAGATGTAAACAAGGAGAACTTATCCATAGCAGAAATGAGCGGCAAGAAACTCGACTGGTTCCGCAAGGTCTGTGCTGCTATGCTATAGTCACCTTGCCCCCCACACGCCCTGAAAAGGCAGAAGCTCCTAGCCCAGGGTAACACCCTGGGTATAAGCGCATTTCGCCTTAATTCTTAATAATTCTTCTTCTGAAAGGCCTGTATATCTCGCGATTTTATCAACAGGTTCATTTTCCATCAGCATATTCTTAGCTACTTCTATTTTAGCCTCTATGATAGCTCCTTTATATGCTGCAATATAGTCACGCATCACCTTGATTGCATCATCATATTTCTCTTGATCTTCCTTGCAGAGTGCAGTAATATCCTCTATCACAGCAAGTTTCTGGAAGAGTTCATTTCCTGCCAAAGAAGGTATTTTGTCCAATATACTCATATTATTTAATTCTATTAAAAGAAAACATTCTTATATCAATTAACACCATTCATTGGCAAAATTAATCTTTTCTCACGAAAACACAAAAGAAAAAGCCCAAAAACTTGCACAAAAGAGAAATATTTCTTATTTTTGCAGCAAAATAAACTGTAGAAATATGACAACTGAAGAACAATATAAAAATTTCATTAAGAATTGCACTACCTCACCAAAAAGTGTCAACAACTATAGTGACTTTAAGCGCATCAATGAAACTGTAGCCAAAATCAAAGGAGTTGATTCCTTTGATATCTACTCTTGTGTACATACCAAAGAACTACAAGATATAATTGATTCACTTAACAACAATGAAGAATTCAAGCAGTATGAGAAAACTGGCAGTAACCAGTATTCTAACGCCCTAAAGACATACATGCGATTTCTTTACGCTAAAGAAATTTTCCAGAATGAAGCTAAAAAGATAAAGGCTCCTTCAAATCTTACTCTTCAACAGATTTACTATGGTGCTCCCGGCACAGGTAAATCAAAGGCCATCAAGGATTTGACTTTTGGTGAAGATGTTATTCGTACCACATTCCATCCAGACTCTGATTACGCCTCTTTTGTAGGTACTTATAAACCTATTACAGAAGAAGTTGATCTCCGAGATTGTTATGGGAAAAAGGTCATTGATGACGATACAAAGGAAGTCGTAAAGGAAGAAAGAATTGCCTACAAGTTCATTCCTCAGGCTTTTCTCGAAGCCTATGTGAAAGCGTGGAAGAAACTTGGATCCGGCAAAAAGCAATATCTTATCATCGAAGAAATAAACAGAGGAAATTGTGCCCAGATCTTTGGTGACCTGTTCCAATTGCTCGATCGCAACGAATATGGTTTTTCTGATTATCCTATCGTTGCAGATAAGGATATGCAGAAATATCTTAAAAAGGAATTTGAAGGATGGGAGATTACGAATAAAGACAAAATCAATCAGCTCTATGGCGAAGCCAATATGGTAAGCCTCATCATGAAGGGAGAACGACTTGTTTTGCCTTCAAACCTCTATATTTGGGCAACAATGAACACCAGCGACCAAAGCCTCTTCCCTATTGACTCTGCCTTTAAACGTCGTTGGGATTGGAAGTATGTGCCTATTCGTGAAGGTCGTGACAAAGAAACCAATGCTAAACTCAACTGGTATATCAATACGGGTGATAAGCAGTATGATTGGTGGTCATTTATCAGCAAGGTTAATAAGCTGATTGGTTCACTTACCAATTCTGAAGACAAGAAACTCGGCTATTTCTTCTGCAAGGCCAAAGATGGAGAAATCGATGCAGACTTATTTGTAAGCAAGGTTATCTTCTATCTCTGGAATGATGTGTTCAAGGACTATGGTTTCGATGATAAAGACTTTCAGGATGAAGAAGGCAAGATTCTGTCTTTCGACCGATTCTATGAGGATAAGAACGGCAAAACTAACGTTGATATAGCTATCGTTGAGCAGTTCTTGGAGAATTTGGGAGTAGAGGAATACTATTCTGATGAAAGAGAAGAAGAGGAGGATATTGATACTGAAGAAGAAGAAAAAAATGGCAAAAACAACTTTAAATATACTATAAACGGTTCTTCTCAGCAATATGCCAAACGAATTCTTGCAGCAAAACTAGTAGAGGAATATATCAAAATGAATCCTGATTTATCTCCTGAACAAGTTGTCAACAACTGGAAATCTTTAGGAAATATAGTACCACACTTCGTTGAAACTGAAGAAGAATTTAAGAGCAGAACCGATAAACCAAGAGTAGAAAAAATCAAATGCCAAAACGGCTATGTTTATGTTTCGAATAACGGTTGGGGAGGTATAGCTAAAATGCATGAACTTATAGATGCTGTAAATAAACAGAATTGGAATCTTAGCATTCAAGAAATAAAAAGATTATGAGAATCCTCATAGAAGAACATCAGTATCAGGCTGAACAGATCAGGGATGTCCTGCACGGCATTGACGCCATGCAGGATATTGATGGCAACGTCAGCGTTAACTATGTTGGGTATTACTACAATACCCAACTGAACGATTGCGTCTTTATTTTGCCAAAGGTACTGCTGGAAGACACTCCAGAAGGCGAAAGAGTTTTTGGCAAATACGCCCCAGAAAACATCGTCAACCTGAACCAGAATAACCCTCTTTCTCAACACGAGAAGGACTTTATCTATGAATTCTCCGTCTGGATTTACCGCACCATCGAGGTTTACAACAATACCACCAGAAACAGTATCGTCTATCACCAGAAAATAGCATGTCTTGGCAAAAGTACCAGACAAATCAACAATACATTCCTCGATATTCTGCTGGCTCTCATAGACTTCAACAAGCATAACCAGGATTTCATCTTCTTCATCCTGAAGAACATTCATTCTGGTTACAACCGCATTCATTGGTCTAAGACCATATCGACCACAAGAGCCATTGTCTGCAAAAACAGTCCTGTTTATACGAATCCAATCAACAGGAAGAAGCAGATCAACTTCGATGAAGAGTTACTGATTATTTTCTATTCTATCCTGAACTATATCAGCGAAAGATATGGTTTTACCAATCATATCAACTGCAATTTCCAGTTGATTAAAGGTTATCGCTTCAATACATATCTTGATGGATTAGGAAAGACCAGACTCCTCCAGATTAAATACAAGTACTTTTCGGATAAAGCATTATATCTCTGGAAGTTATGCTATGACTTCTTTGACAACGCCAAGCACATGAACATCCAGAAAGAACGCAAAGAGTATCTTCTTGTTAAGAATTTCAATATCGTTTTCGAAGCCATTATTGATGAACTTCTGGGAGAAAAGAACATCCCAGCTGGTCTGAAAGAACAGGCTGATGGCAAACGCATAGACCATTTGTACACCTACCAGAACCTGATTACAACCGAAAATCAGGAGCCAGTTTATTACATCGGTGACAGCAAATATTACAAGCTGGGCCATGCCATCGGAAAGGAATCTGTATATAAGCAGTTTACGTACGCCAGAAATATCATCCAGTGGAACCTGAACCTCTTTATGAATGACAACAAGGACGATGAAGAGCTTCAATACGACAAGCGTAACTTTGGCAACGTACCAAAGCTCCGTGATGATTTGACGGAAGGATACAACATCATTCCGAACTTCTTCATCAGCGCAAAGATGGCAGAGAATCTATCTTTCTCAGACCAGGTATCGTCAACCGACAGGGAACATAAGTGCTTCAATACTCAGCATTTCAACAACCGCCTGTTCGATCGAGACACCCTTCTAGTCTTCCATTACGATGTAAACTTCCTCTATGTCGTATCTCTGTATGCCCGTCATAATGAGCACCAGAAATTCTCGTGGAAAAACAGAGTCCGCAAGATGTTCCGGGATGAAATCCAGAAAATGTTGGATGAAAGATATGAGTTCTATCGCCTTACGCCGAAAGAAGGTACTCAAGTAGAAGAATTTGTTAGCAGGCATTTCAGAATGCTTATCGGCAAGATATTCTCTCCAACGAAAGACAATGATTATCTGATACTTGCACTCGAAAAGAACAATTCTGATGAGAAGCTAAAAGAAGAGATAATAGAGGCTGCCAAGGAGAAATTCCATCTAGAGGAATTTGCCTTATCAACTAACGGCAAGATTGACTAGCGTATTATAAGATACTTTCCACTACCCCAACATCCGCTGCAGCCCAGTCGAGATTTTTCAACTCTACAGGGCTGCACCACTTGCTATCAGCGTGCTCACGCCTCTTGAACCCATCAGCATCGCCTTTTGGCGTACACAGATAAGCAGTCATGGTTATTGAGAAATCGGGATACTCGTGATTCACGGTCACCAACTCTTCTCCTACTTCTACAGGATACTCCATCTCCTCCATCAACTCACGAGCCAACGCCTGTTGAGGAGTTTCACCAGGTTCTATCTTGCCACCAGGAAACTCCCATTTATAGCTGGTATATTCAAACTTCGTCTTGCCTTTCTGCATGCAGAGATACTTGCCATCATGGCAAACCACGGCTGCTACTACATTATAATGTTTCATTGTCTATTCTCCTAAAAATATCATTTACTCCATCCACTGGAAATCCTCCTGCAATTCCTGCGGCAACGGATTGTCCATGTGAATATCATACAATATGGAACCATTCGTCGTCGCATCCTTTCTTGGATTCTCCAAATGCCCTGTTCCGATATAGGTATATGGCAGAGTGATACCATTCTCGGCACTCACCTTTCTCACAAATACCAATACCCTTTTGGCAGCCCGCTGCAAAGCCTCATCCTTGGCAGAAATACGGGCAATACTTTCCCATTGGAAAACATCCGAAGCCAAGAACTTATCATTATATTTCAGATGATCATCCAGGGAGGCATCCTTCTTCAAACCAGCAAAGACATACATATTGCCATTCTTATAGTAAGTGCCATACTGATTGTGCTTTGGATTCTCCAGTATCTTCAAGAGCACCTGATCCTGGCGATAATCCTGCCACAACAGAAAATCTTCTTTCGTGTCAGCATATCTTGCCTCATATTGCGTCAGCCCATAGTTGAGCAAATCTTGCAGATATACCTCATATTCCTGTTCTCTTTCACCACACAAATGCACTTCACTCTCTTTTATCTTCACCGCATTTCCATCTTCCAGGAATCGCAAAGCGTGCTCCAGTTGCTCATACTTGAAACCAGGAATTTCCTCCTGGATATTGGCTTCTATATGCGATAACGTAGTCTCTCCGTTCAGTAAATTCTTGATTACCAAATACTCATGCTCTCTTACCAAAGGCAAAAGACTTGAAAGATAGTTGATGCAAACAATCTGCTCTTCTGAGAATACAGGCAAATCCTCTTCCTCTATGCCCTTCAAGAAACCATAATAAGAATTGGTCTTCTTGGAACCAATCTTTATCTTCATGAATTTCAAGAGATTAGGAGCATAATCACTATTCATATAATCCATGTGCGATGGATAAGACGGAGTCTTCAGATATGCCTTGAAATTCTGATAATCCATCTTCAGATAGTTGATGCGATTGAAATTCTCGCTCTCTATCTTGTCAATGATTTCTTCTTTAGAAAGATCGTCGATATGTATCTCAACACCATAATCATCCAAGCCCAAGATCTTGAAATCATTCCTTACCATGAACTTCAAGAGTTTTTTCTCCAATATGGAATTGCAGGAAAGACTACCAAGCGCCAAGGCTATATGAACGCTACGCTTATAGCTATTGCCGATGAAATCGAGTATCGTAACATAAGGCTTGTTGGCATACTTACGAAGTCCTCGACCCAATTGCTGTAAGAAGATGGTACTCGATTCCGTTGGACGCAAAAAGAGAACCATGTTGACACCAGGAATATCCACACCCTCGTTCAGGATATCTACAGCAAACAGGATTTCCAAATCCCGGTTTTCATCTTGCAAATCATTGTAGGCACGAATACGTTCACCGGTCTTGTTCTTACCACTCAAGAAAGCAGTATGATAATAATCACCCAGATTATCAGCCATCATTCTAGCATGCTGGATGTTTCTACAGAAAGCCAGAGCCTTCAGTTTCTGTCCTTCCATACGATGTTTTTCAATCTGTTGATGGATAAACTCACAGTTTTCCGGTGTAGAAATCTGCGAAATCAAACGGCGTTCTCCTGAAGCTGTCAAGCCATAATCAACCAGTTCGTCACGAATGCCGAAATAATGGAATGGCACAATCAGATCATTGATGATGGCATCACGAAGTCGCAACTCGTATGGGATATTATTGCCGAAAATCTCTACTACATCCTGATTATCCATACGGTTCTCGGTAGCTGTCAAACCCAGCAGGAACTCTGGCTCAAAATAGTCGATGATTTTCCGATAACTATCCGCAACAGCATGATGACACTCATCGATGATGATATAATCGAATTCCTTCTTATCAAAGAGTTCAAGTGAGCGACACATAGATACATTGGTAGAAAACAGAAAATCTTCTTCTGTTTCCTTTGCTTCCGCATTATACAAGCCGCAAGTTTTAGAGCCACCAAATACCTTTTGGAATGTCTCTAAGGATTTCTTCAAGATAGAGCCCTCGTGCACAATATAGAGTAATCTGTCTGGGTTGAAATTGAGCGCATCAAATGCTGCCAGATATGTCTTTCCGGAACCTGTAGCAGAAATCACCAAAGCCCTCTCCTGTCCGATGGCACGGTAACGATTCAATTCACGAAGTGCTTTGCGCTGCATATAATTAGGCTTGATATCGGAATTCGCCATATCGTAATCCATATCCCAACGCTCTATCGCAAAACTGAGTTTCGTTGAGTAATCCTTGATTCTATCCTGTGATAATTCATAAGTCTGGTTCCAAAGATTTTCAAACTCATTCATTGCATCAAGATAAGCCTCGGTATCACGGTCGCAGTTTACAACCAAATCCCACTCTATGTTTTTCAACAAAGCATAGCGGGTGATATTAGATGACCCAACAATCATCTCGATTCCATCTTCCATCTCGAAGAGATAGCCCTTGGAGTGGAATCCATTGGTAGAATAGTTATTTTCATCGTGGAAGCATTCGTCATCCAGATGGCATTCAAAATTGGGATATCGTGTCAGGCTCATGAAAAAGTTCAAGGATTCTACGTCTGTGAAGTTCTGATAGGTAGAAGTGATAATTCTTCCTTTGGCGCCACGTTCTACAGCAGCCTTGATGTCCTTAGACAGGAGTACCAAGCCGGCTTTCTTGATAAAGCTGACCGAGAAATCAAATGCCTTGCAGCGACGCAAGTTCATCTGAATGGTTGACAAGAAGGTTGTCTCTGTATAATTTGTTAAGAATCTCGATTTCATAAGCCTTGCATTTTATTTCAAATGCAAAAGTACAAAAAAGATTCCACTTACGTTACTTTTCTCATATTTTTTTCAAAATATTGGCTATACACAGCTATTAGGAATGCTAACATATATTGTAATAGGAGGCCAAAATAAAAACTGTCACAACTGTAATGTAACGCTTTTAGTACGAGTAAGCCCTAAGCGATTAAAAGCATATATTACTGGCTATCAATGTTTTAAGTCTAGTAGCCCTGTGTTTCACAGGGTCACTAGAATAGGTAGGTCTGGCTAATTTACTGTTGACGTAGAACAGTTAATTGGCAGAACCAGAACAGCTCACTGTCTCTACCCATACGCAGCGTTTCGCTGCATCATGTGGATTAACACTCTGGTTTACAGCTATATACTCTTTTTTAGTCCTATGCATCAAAACTTAAAGAGAGTTAGTAGGTAACTCTAAAAATGCGCATAGCAGCCAACAACTTATATCACTGATTATCAAAATATTAAGCCTAGCAACATCGGAAAATACTATGTTGCTAGAATTTAGGGGCACCTGAAAAATCCTCTATAATCTAAAAATATCTCCAACAGGAATGTGTTTCTCAGTTTTTTTTCGTACCTTTGTCAAGCCATTCAGAGTTTTACCGTCTTATTGCAACACTAAGATAAGTGAAATTTCTGACTTGACCAAAAGCCGAACAACGTATGTTGCTAAGAGACTTGCAAATATGATAAATTATAGTGTTGCAGAAACTAGGTTTGATATGAATATAATAGATAGCGTTATCAGTACAGAGGCAACAAGACATAATGTCCGTTTAATGCTGCCGATAATAATACATTGGGCTAAGACTGGTCAAAATAAGCATACCTATGGGGATTTAACTCATGCAATAGGCAAGCCAAAATTCTCAGGTATTGGGCATGCTCTATATTACGTGCAGGAAGTGCTTAACGAATTGGCACACATAACAAAACGCAATATACCTACGCTCAATTCTCTTTGCAAGAATGCTAAAACAATGCTTCCTTCAGAGGGATTTGAGTTCGTTAGTCCAAAATACAACAGTTTAGATGATAATGGAAAACGTGTATTTGTGGAAGGACTTGACAGTAAAGCTATCAATTACCCTCATTGGGATTGGGTATTGAAAGAATTAAATCTGGAAGAAGCCGTCCCGTTTACAGAAGAGCAGCTTGAGGCTATCAAGAATCCTCATTGTAGCTATGGTGGGGAGGGAGAAGAACATAAAGGCTTGAAAGAATATATCTGTCAGCACCCCGAATGTCTTGACTATAAAGATGTCACTTTTGCTGAGACAGAACATATCTTACCTTCAGGAGATAGACTTGATGTTTACTTTGAACTTTCAGATGGCACACACGTTGCGATAGAGGTTAAGCCAAGCATTTCTCCCGACCAAGACATTACTCGTGGTATCTTTCAGTGTGTAAAATACCATGCTGTAATGGATGCACTGAAGAACATAGAATGTAAGAACTATAACATTGAAATACTTTTGGTGACAGCAGGAGAATTCTCTTCTCAAAACAAAATTCTTGCAGAAGAACTTAATGTTGAATATGTAGAGAAATTCGAATATGAATAAAGAATTTAGTGTAACATTAAGAGGTATATTCTCGTACAACAAAGGCTAAGCAACTATATACATCACTGATTATCAATGCTTTAAGTCTAACAATACCGCGTTTTGCGGTGTTGCTAAAACTATTTTATGTTCTAGCAACACCATGAAATATGGTGTTGCTAGAAATGCTTGATTGTGCTTGTCACGATTGGCTGTGTCTTGAAAATAATGATAGCAGCGAAAAAAGAGTTAGGTCTAGCGACGCTGCGAAACGCAGCATTGCTAAACCTAACTCTTAAGCTTTCTTTCATTACTTTTCCTTAACTCACATGCAGCTCATTACTCCGAGCGATGTACTAATGGCTGTGGTCATACAAAAGTTACTTACCTGCGTTCTTACCATTCCCTGGAGTGCACTTTACTTTACGATACTTAATGTTCCCTGTCCATTTTTTTAGTGAGTAGTGATTAGTGTGTAGTGAGTAGCGAGTAGTGTGTAGTGAGTAGCGAGTAGTGTGTAGTGTGTAGCGAGCAATGAAGGAATGGCAAGTAACTCTTGGCTTTCTAAAAAATCAGAGGGGGACGATTTCTCTGAATGACGGTGCAAAGGTACTACTTTTCTCGGATACCACCAAAAAACACACTGCACAGTTCCGTTAAACGGAATTAACATTTGCGGCGGATTCAGTTAAAAATAAAAACTCATAGATCTTTGGGTGAGAAAACTATGAGTTGATATCTGGAACTCTATGAGATGATACCTGGAACTCTATGAGATGATACCAGGAACTCTATGAGATGATATCTGGAAAAGCTTAGTGCGTTTTTGCTCTCATTTAGCTCAAAAACGTTACAGTTACAGTTGTGACAGTTTTTTTCGAAGGGGATACCCCATTTTTTGCAAGTTTCAATCTGTAAGTAGTATATAATAACTTATATATATATAATATATAAGTTCCTTCTATATAACGGAAGAAAGAGGGGTGCGAGAAAAACTGTCACAACCGTAACGTAACGCTTTTTGCCTCACCAAGCGTTCATCGAGAAACCGCACAGAGGGCTACAGAATGTCTATTTATTTCACACAAAGATAGTCGTACAACTAAGTGGTATACAGTCGTACAACCAAAAGGTATACAGTCGTACAATCAAAAGATGTATAGTCGTACAACTAAAGGGTATACACTCGTACGACCAAAGGGTATATGGTCGTACGACTAAGAGGTGTATACTCGTACGACAATTCAGGTTGTAGTTGTACGCTTTAAAGGTATTGCCACTAGGCTCAGCAGACGTGCTGACTGCAGTCAGCAGACCTGCCGACTAGGCTCAGCAGGTCTGCTGAGCCTAGTCGCAACAGTCAAGAAGATACCTTCTCGAACCCCGAAAGATACCTACTCGACCCCGAAAGAGGCGTACTTACCCCCCGAAAGATATATTCTTGAACCCAAGAAGAAACATCCTTTAAATTAATATCCATAATCGTGGAATAAAATGCTATTTTCGAAACCGCCATTTCGGAAACAGCGGTTTCGAACCCAACATTAACAAAACAAGCTGAATATCAGCTTGTTTGTTTGCTTATTTAAACTTTTTTAATTGTTTGAATATTGTTGATGTTTCCGAAATAGAGGTTCCGAACATAAAAACAAGAGACATTCTTGCAACCAAGAAGCCCTACGCTTCATCAAGAAAAAACCAACTCATAATTGGTGCTTCTGCCACCCTCTCCTGTGGTCTCAATATGCCCTTGGCTATCAAATCCTTGATATCACGATTGGCCGTGTCCTGAGAACAATGATTTATCTTATACCATTTGGAGGAATTCAACTTGCCTTCAAAACCATCAAAAAGCATGTTGAGAACCTTACGCTGACGCTCGTTGATGGAAACCGTGCGATGCGCATCCCAAAACCTGGACTTGCGCAATACTCCTTCTGTTTTCGCAAAAGCAGCTTCCAGCGCTAACTTCAATGTCTGCAAAAACCACTGAATCCAAGGCGTCACGTCAAGACGCTAAGCACCCGAAATACAATTATCTCACATCACCAACAATTTTCAGAAGATTATTTGGAGTTCTCATAAAAAAGCTGTAACTTTGCCGAGTCAAGGACAAAAGAGAAATCATAAATCATATAATAATAGCATTAATAGTAAAATAAACAACCAAGTAATGAAGACTCATACGACATCAATAACAAGCCACAATAAACATCACTACCGGGAACTGCTTTCCATCGGCATTCCTATCATCATCGGACAGTTGGGTACCATCATCCTGGGATTCGCCGACACGCTGATGATCGGTCATCACAGTACGCCCGAACTGGCGGCTGCCGGACTGGTGAACAACATCTTCGGTCTCGTATTCGTATCCTACATGGGATTCACCTACGGACTCACCCCTATCATCGGCAGGCTTTACGGAGAGGAACGCACAGACTGCATCGGACAGAAGGTGCGCAACTCCTTCTTTGCCAACATGATTACGGGCATTCTCTTCACCCTGGTTCTCATTCTGCTCTACTTCAACCTGGGGCGCATCGGACAGCCGGAGGAACTGCTCACGCTCATCCGCCCCTACTTTCTGGTGAATCTGGCATCGGTGCTCTTCATGGGCATCTTCTTCACGATGAAGCAATTTCTGGATGGTATCGGACAGACCAAGGTGGCGATGTGGGCGATGATTGGCGGAAACGTGGTCAACATCCTGGGCAACTGGGTTTTGATTTACGGTGTTGCGGGATTCCCGGAGCTGGGTTTGCTCGGAGCGGGCATCTCTACCCTGGTAAGCCGCATCCTCATGGCGACGGCGATGGTGGGCATGGTGATGGTGTGCAGGAAATTTGCTGATTACAGGCACAATATCATTCATAGTGAAATCAACAAGGTGGATTTCAAGGAGATGAACCGGTTGGGATGGCCTGTGGCATTGCAGCTGGGTATGGAATCGGCTGCCTTTACGCTGAGTTGCGTGATGGTGGGCTGGCTGGGCACCATTCCGCTGGCGGCTCACCAGGTGATGATTACCATTTCGCAGCTGTTCTATCTGGTGCTTTCGGGTATGGCGGCAGCGATGGCTATCCGCGTGAGCCACTTTATGGGACAGAAAGACTATGTTGCGGTGCGCCGCAATGCCTACGACGGATTCCGACAGAACCTGCTGTTCTCGCTGTGCATGGGTTTGCCGGTGCTCTTGCTCCGCCATCAGATAGGCGGTTGGTTTAACGACAATGCTGAGGTTCAGGCTTATGTGGCGGTATTGATTATCCTGATGATGGTATATCAGTTTGGCGACGGCCTGCAGTATACCTTTGCCAATGCGCTGCGAGGCATCGCCTGCGTAAAGCCGATGGTGCTCTATGCCTTCATCGCCTACTTCGTCATTTCATTGCCTTTGGGCTATACCCTCGGTTTTCCATGCGGCATGGGCTTGCTGGGCATCTGGATAGCCTTCCCGTTTGGCTTGACCATAGCGGGCGAAATGTATCGCAGAAGATTTGAGAAGGAATTGAAAAAGATAGAAAAGGAATAAGAATCGAAAAGAGGGTGTGCCATGGATTTATGACACACCCTCTTTTTATATTTTAACTGATCAATGATTCTTACTCAGCAACCTGCTCAGCACGATCATCTACGTTCTCACCCTCTGTAGGAGCGAGAGTAGCCTTGAAATCGGTGATGCCGTACTTGGCAAGAATGTTGTACCACTGGAGGAGCTTCTTGATATCGCTGTCGTGTACACGGTCGCGGTCGTAGTTAGGAAGAACCTCAGCGAAGTAATCGTGGAGCTCAGCAGCTGAAGCCTTCTTGTAGTTGAAGGTGCTAGGCTTGCCCTCTTCCTTCTTGCTTACGCTGTCGAGAACCTCCCACAATGGAACCTCGTCTGCATCAGTATACATAGCGATGTCGCCAAGACTTGTAACGCGGTCTGTTGCGAAAGCTGGCACACGCTTGTGAGTCTCGTCGAGAGTCTCAACGATAAGAGTTCTGTTACCTCTTGAAACCAGTTTGTAAAGGCCTGGCTTGCCTGCAATTGAAAGGATTGTTTCCATTTTCTTTATTCTTCTATTTTTTATATGATTTCTTTTATTTCAAATGATTCAGCAGTTTTACTACCTGCTCATCCACATCCCTCACTCCATCATTCACGATTTCAAAATCAGAACGGGCCTTGAGTTCTTCCTGCGGCATCACGGCATCTATCCATTGCTGCGCCTTCTGCTGCGAGATATGATCACGCTGCATGATGCGTTCGATACGCACGGGAATGGGAGCCGTGACACAGACCACGAAATCGAAGTGGGTGCGACGATAGAAACCGCTATCAAAGAGGATGGCACTCTCCAACCAGCTGCAATCGCTCTTTTCGAAATCGCGCGCCACGGCTGGATGCACCACATCATTCACTGCCTGCTTGTTGGCCTCGCCGGTGAGGATAAACTGGGCAAGCACGGGCTTCTGCAAGATGCCATCGGCACTATACACCTGCTCGCCTACCAACTTCTTCAAGCCGGTCTGCAAGTCGGCATCCTGCCTCATCAACCGCTTAGCCCCGGCATCGCAGTCGTAAACCCTGATGCCGTGCTTCTCCAAGATTCTGCACACATAGCTCTTTCCGCTACCTATGCCCCCCGTTATAGCTATCTTCATCATAGTAGAAAAACTATCAACTATAAACTATCAATTATCAACTATAAACCATCATTGCTGTTCCAGCAGATAATCCACCCTATCTATTTCGAGCGAAGCCTTGCTCACGGAGCGTGGCACACTGCGAAGCTGCAAGGTGCATTTATCCGACGGATTGGCTGCCAACTCTTCGTAATCTACCACCACCTTAAACAGGTTTGGCTTGATGGTACGGAAGAGACTGGCTCCGATGGTAAACCTCACTGTTACCTTGGAAGGGAAGGTTCTGAGCACCATACCCGGAGGCATATTGATGGCAGTAATCGGCACTTCGATAGCTTCTTCGGTCAGCACATCAGGATATACCGACAATCTAACCGTAGACGGAACGATTTTAACACCACGAATCTTCCTGATCTTCACCGCCTGGCGGATGGTATCCTGAAGATTGCGGTAATTGAAAGGTTCTATCTCTACCGTCTGAAGCTTGTCAAGCTGCTGCTTGTTGGCATACACGGTGACTATAGACGGATAGAATTCCGTATGAGCCAGATAATAACTCTTGCTGGTCGTAATCTTTCCCCTGAACACCACCGGCACCTTCTTGGAAGTTCCATAGGTGAAATAGAAGTCGAATGCACCCGGTTTTACCTGCAGCAGTTTACTGGAACCATACATCTGCGAGAGCACCTGCTTCTGCACATCCGTCAGCGGTATCACTCCCTTGCCTTCATCCTCATCAGCATAGTTGCTGAATCGGAAGACGAGAGGACGGAAATCGTAGGTAACGAGCGTGAATCCCTTATCCCTCACCGTAACGCGCACGGTATCAGGCAGTTCACCCGTTATCACGGCATTTCTAGGTACGCCGGACAAGCGCATAGGAATCTTGAATTCTCTCTCCATGGTCTCATTGAGCGTCATCAACAACCAGAAGGCGCCGCTGAGAGCGAGAAAGAACAAAAAAATCAGAAACTCCTTATTCAGGCCACTGAACAGGAAGTTTCTGACAGCTTTCAATATGTTCCGAACACTACGCATGAGAGTTCCTAGTGAATCCTATTTATGCGTTAGGAGTCTGGCTGGCAGCATCGGCAAATACATAGCCCTTGGCTACAGTGATGACCACGCCACGTGCAATCTCCACATCTACAGTGTTCTGCTCAAGGTTTACATGCTTTACGGTGCCATAAACACCGCCACCTGTAACCACCTTAGATCCCTCGGCGAGAGAGTTCTGGAACTTGCGTATCTCTTTCTGCTTCTTCTGCTGAGGACGAATCATGAAGAACCACATGATAGCGAAGATGGCTACCATCATAATGAGGAAACTCATGCTGCCACCACCAGCAGCTGCTTGCAATACTAAATTTGTCATGTCTTGATGTTATTATTTTGTTGAATTATCTATTTATCTATCTATTCACTCTATCATACCCTATATCATTCAATATATCATACACTCTATATAATGTACGCGCGTACATTATAATATAAACTACTTATCGTAATGTGGGTTATTTGGTTGATTTGGACGATTAGGATGATTTGTATGATTAGGATGCTGACCGCCTCTGTTATTCTTGCGCTCTGGCATATCCTTCTGGATGAGACCGCGAGAGTTGAGGAAACGGGCGATGTTATCGAGCATACCATTCACATAACCACCGCTGCGAGGAGTGCTGTATGCCTTGGCAAGATCCACATACTCGTTGATAGTAACGATGGCTGGGATGCCAGGGAAAGTCATCATCTCGGCGATGGCAATCTGCATAACTACCACATCCATGTAAGCCAGGCGTCCGAAATCCCAGTTGCGGCAGGCATCGCTGATGTAGCGCTGGTAGGATTCGCAATTGAGCAGGGTGGCACGGAAGAGCTTGCGGGCAAAGTCGCGATCTTCTGCATCCTTATACTCTGGGAGCAACTCCTGGTTTGCCTTGTTGGCTGGGTCGAAGCGCTTGATGGTCTTCAGCACGAAGGTATCTACGATGTCCTTATCGTCGTTCCAATAGAGGCTCTTCTCTTCGAGCATGGCATCGAGGTCATCGCTGTTCATGATGAAAGCCTTGTAGGCACGGCGCCAGAACTCACGGTCGTATGCATAGTCATCGAGTTCTCCCTCCTCGTGGTCCTTTGTCATGGTACCATCAATATAGCTGGTATAGAGATCGCTAGAGACGATGGCAGTATAGAGCTTGCGGACCACCTCGATATCCTCTTCCCACGAAGACTTCTTGATATCAATCCATTCTACGAGCATCTTGTTCTCCTCCAACTGCGTAGCGAAGCGGTTGAAAGCCATTCTTGAAGAAGGCTCTGGTGTACCCTCACGCTGAGCTCGTGCCACCTCTACGTCATAACGCTTGCGAGCCTCCTGGGTGATAGCCACCATGAGCTGCAACATGTAGTTGTACAAATCATACGACTTTGAGAGAGCAAACATGAGCTCCTTTTCAGCATTATCAATATTATGATTGCTGTTCTGATAGTATGCATAGGTTAACTGCACAATCTTACGTCTTATCAAATCCCTATTAATCATTCTCTAATAATTTAAAAGATTTATTTATATATTTACCTAAAACACTGCAAATTTACATATTTAATATATAATATGCAAGAAAACGGGTAATCTTTTCTATTTTTTTAAGGTTAGAAGAGCGTTTTTAAATATTTAACGCATCATGAGTGAGAAAAATCGGGCTAAAATTTGCGTAATTCAAATAAAAGTAGTAATTTTGCACCCGCTTTGCGAGAAAACCTCGCGGGGCATGCTTAAAACAAAGCTAATCCGTGTGATGGCGAGTTAAGGCAAAATTATTATTCACAACTTAATTTAGAGTAACACAAATGAAAGAGATTAATGTAACAGGTCAGAAGCGTACAGACCTTGGCAAGAAAGCTTCTAAGGCATTGCGTAAGGAAGGTTTTATCCCATGTAACCTTTATGGTGAGAAGAAGGATGCTAATGGTGCTCCTGAGGCTTTGTCATTCGCAGTTCCATTCACAGAGTTGCGTAAGATTATCTACACTCCTCATGTATACGTTATCAACCTCATCATCGATGGTGAGAGCCGTACAGCTATCATGAAGGAGATTCAGTTCCACCCAACAACAGACGCTCCTCTGCACGTTGACTTCTACGAGGTGAACGATCAGAAGCCTATCACTATCGGTATTCCAGTGAAGTTGGTAGGTCTTGCACAGGGTGTACGTGATGGTGGTCGTATGAACCTCTCTATCCGTAAGATCAACGTTACTGCTCCATACCAGCAGATTCCTGAGCACCTCGATATCGATGTTACAGAGTTGAAGATTGGTAAGAGCATCAAGGTAGGTGACCTCTCATTCGAGGGTCTCGAGTTGACTACAAGCAAGGCTGTTGTAGTTTGCTCTATCAAGATGACACGTAACGCTCAGCTCGCTGCACAGGCTGCTGCTGAGGAGGAGGCTTAATCGATAGTCATCAAAGATTTTACGAACCTGAGTAAAGCATTATCAAACATTGGATAAATATTTGATTTGTGGGCTTGGTAATCCTGGCGACGAATACGCTGATACCAGGCACAACACAGGATTTATGGTATTGGACGCTTTTGCTAAAGCGTCCAATATTCATTTTGAGGATAAGCGATATGGCTTCATTGCCGAGACCACGCTCAAGGGAAGAAAGATTATCCTGCTGAAGCCTACCACCTTCATGAACCTGAGTGGTAATGCCGTGAGATATTGGCTGAATCAGGAAAAGATTGACCAGAGCCGACTCCTGGTAATCAGCGATGAGCTCGCCCTGCCGCTGGGTGCTTTCCGCCTGAAAGCTAACGGAAGCAATGGTGGTCACAACGGACTAGGACATATTCAGCAGCTTATCGGCCAGAACTACGCCCGCCTGCGCATGGGTATCGGCAACGATTATCCACGAGGCGGACAGATAGACTGGGTGCTGGGCAAATACACTGAGGAAGACATGAAGCAGCTTCAGCCTGCCATTAACCTGGGTGTGGAGATTATCAAGAGCTTCGTATTGGCTGGTATCGACATCACCATGAACCAATACAATAAGCTAGGAAAGAAATAATCATGAAAGAATCAGCACGAATAGACAAGTGGCTTTGGGCTGCCCGCATTTACAAGACCCGCAGCATTGCTGCCGATGCCTGTAAGAATGGCCGCGTCATGGTGGGAGGCGTAACGAGAAAGCCTTCCTTCATCATCAAGCGTGGCGATGTGGTGAGCGTGAAGAAAGCCCCTATCACCTACTCTTTCGAGGTGCTCGATTGCATAGAGCAGCGTGTAGGAGCCAAAATGCTCTTCGGAGTCTATAAGAACGTGACCGATCCTAAGCAATATGAATTGCTGGAGATGAGTCGCATCAGCGGATTCGTAGATAGAGCAAGAGGCACTGGTCGCCCAACCAAGAAGGAACGCCGAGCCCTGGACGCCTTCGTAGATCCAGCCATGTTTGGATTTGACGAAGAAGGCTGGGACGAGGATGAAGAATAAAATAAAACTCCCCCTACACTTCAAAGAGTATAGGGGGAGTTTTCGTTACTCCCACTGAGCACTTTTCTTTTGCTGATTCTTTTCATAAAACATCAATCCTACAGCAAAAAGACATATCAAAATTAGTGCTCCACAAATAATTGCAAAATTAATTTCTTGTGTAGTCATAATTATCTTCCTTTCTTTTTCTTATTATTTTTATCATCAGGACTATTGTGATGAACAAACCAAAGTCCTAAACCTAACATCACTAACATAATGATAATTGCTATAGTAACCATTCCTGGAGTATTCATATCTCCAAAAAAACTTGCTAGCAAGAGCGCTGTCAGCATATATTTGGCAACGTCCATTAACCATTTTCCAAATTCTAATCCCATACGCTATTCATTTTACTTTGCAAAGATACTACTTTTTATGAAACAATGCAAGAAAACGGGGATAAAAAAAATCTAAAAATATTCTATATGGTAACAATTTCGTCTTTTTTCGCCCGATTTAAGCAAATAATCATTAATTTGTTTGGACTCTATTGTAAAAACCTATATCTTTGCACCCGAAAGATGATGGTAAGGCATGATAAATGACTACCTCATTTCAGCTTTATAGTAACATACTATTTCAAAAGCTACGTGAATATTAACATTTTAAAATTTATAATTTGAAAGAGTTATGAAGAAATTATTTGTTATGGCAGCTATGGTGCTGTCTTCAGTAGGTGCTTTCGCACAGCAGGCTGCAGGTACAACAACTCTCCAGCCTAAGGTTGGTTTGAATGTTTCTACAATCGGTGATAATGACTGGAAGGCTGGTTTCGCAGCTGGTGCAGAATTGCAGTATCAAGCTGCCAGCAACTTTGGTGTTGCTGTAGGCGCTCTCTACTCTGTACAGGGCTTCAAGGATAAGGATGTAGAAATTGATACTCCTATCGGAGGCGGAACTATCAAGAATGACTATAAGTGGAATCCAGGCTACATCAATGTGCCTATCACTTTGAACTACTACCCAGTAGCTGGTCTTGCTCTCAAGGCAGGTTTGCAGCCAGGTTTCTTGGTAAATAAGGACGATATGGACGATGCAAAGACCGTAGATCTCTCTATCCCAGTAGGTCTCTCTTACGAGTACCAGGGTATCGTTTTCGATGCTCGTTACAACATCGGTGTAACTAAGATTGCAGATAACTACGATCACTACAACAACGTAATTCAGATTACTGTAGGTTACAAGTTCTCTCTCTAATCAATGAACTTTTAGTAATCCCAAATAAAACAATCCCCGCTCCTCATAACGAAGAGCGGGGATTTCTTTTTTTCTCGTCATACCTATTTGAAATAAGCCTCGCATAAACATTGAGTGAGGCTTACTATTTAAATGAAGCTTACTTCATTTTCTTTTTTAGAACATTCTTCCGCCTGGATGACCGCCACCGAATGGACGACCACGGAAATCAGGACGACCACCAGGACCGCCAGGACCATCACCAGGTCCTCCCTGGCGTGCCTGCTTGCCTCCGAAGAGATTCAAGCGATATACCACATGAAGCATCGCATAGCTGTTGATGGCATTATACTCCGTATCCGTACGGGATGTAGCAGAAATGGCACGGGAGAAAGTGCTCTGCTGACGAAGAATATCGTAGAACTGGAGCATGATGGTCAATGGCTTGCCCTTCAGGAAACCCTGAGAGAGCTGCGCATTCCATACATACTCATCGGTGTTCATACTGCTATCATTATATCCACGGCGACTGCTGATAGAGAGGCTTGAGTTCAAGCTGGTTCCCCAAGGAGCTGTAAGCGTCATGCTAGGACCATAAGAGAACTGCCAGGTATCGAGGTTGCTGTTAGGCTGCAACTTGTTCTTGGCATGGTTATAATTCAATGTTCCATCAAGCGAAAGCTCCAACCAGTCGTTGCGATAACTGAATGAGAGGCGTTCTCTCCAAGTGGTACTGCGGGTGGTATTCTTCTGAGAATCAGACTGCTTGTCGAGACTCAGATAGCTCACGTAGTTGTTGTAACCCAAGTTGGTGTCGGTATTCACGTTCCATACACCGGCACTGTCGATAGAGCAGTTGAACATGAAGGCTCCCATCACATTCCAATTACCATTGATATTCTCCGGACGGGTGATTCTTCCACCAGTCGTCTCATCGTAGGTCACCTTGTTGCTGATGCTATTGTTGGTGGTAGAGAAGTTGATGAAGGTCATGACACCCTTGTTGTGGTTCTGCACGAAGTTGTTGTAGAACAATCGGAAGTTCTGGGTGAACGATGGCTTCAAGCCAGGGTTACCCTTCGAGATATTCAGCGGGTCGCTGTTATCTGTGATATCAAGCAACTGCGAGATGCTTGGCTGAGATGTGGTACCACGATAGTTCACACGCAGGTTGCTCATCTTTGAGAAGCGATAACGGAAATCGAGGGTTGGACTGATATTCGTCACGTTGCGAACGGTATCTACATGCACTCCCTGATAATCCTGGATATACTTCGACTGCTGTGGCTGAACCATCACACCGAAGTTCAGATTATACTTCTTACGGATGAATCGCATCATCACCTGGATGTCATGGTTATAGTTGCGATACTCAGAGAAACGGCTCAACTCATTATCCCTATAGTCATTGAGTTGACCGGCAAACGGATTCAGATAACTATCCCAACCACGATACTCATGATCTCCTGTCATTGCATTCTTGCTGAAATCGTAGGTGTTGCGGTCGCTCTTGGAGTAGCTGTAAGTAAACTTATAGCTGAACTGCAGGAAGGTTGCCTTCCAGAGTGGCTCACTATAGGTCAACTGGCCCGCATAACTGTAATCCTTTGAAGGAGTCAGGTTGTAGCGGTTGGTCTGATAGGTAGAATCCTTACCCTCCGCTGTCTGCACAAGATAGAGCTTGGCATTGTTGAGCGAGATGCTTTTGCTGTCCTTATCCGTATATTTGGCATCCATACGCAAGGTGATGTTACGTCCCTTGTTGCCCAACTTGCGGTTTACCTGCAACATGCCACGGATATTGTTGTTATCAGAATAGCTGATTCCCTGAGAAAGCTGTCTGTTCACCATAGCCTCAGCCTTGTCCAACTCCTCAATACCTTCCTCAGAAAGAGGGTCTTTGGTGGTGATGGTGTAAGGATCCTTGTTGTAAGATGCCGACTGGCTGCCGCTCAAACCATCGCTGGTGCTCCAGGAGATGGAAGGACGAAAGAGGATGTTGGTCATCGTATCAGGCATCCACTCCAATCGGATGTTACCATTCCAACTGTTGCTGCGGGAGAAACTCTGGCTCAGGCTATTGCTGAAAGAGCTGCTGCTACCCATGAAGTTCTCACTGGAACGACTGCTCCATACATCGCCATCGCTGTGGTTCCAGCGAAGAGAAGTATTGAACTTGAACTTGTTCTTCAACTCATAGTTATAGTTGGCTCCAATCATCTTGCTGGCATTCAAGCCATTGGCACCGCCCCAGAATCCTCTGCCAGGACCACCGCCGAATCCACGGTCGCTGGTATTGTTGGCATTGGCAAAGAGCATGAATCGGTTGTTATCATTGAAATAAGCGCCCATGCCACGCATATTGTAGCGGCTCTTGTTGCCCACACCCAGGTCGATATTGGAAATCATACCCTTGTTCATACCCTTCTTCACACCGAAGTCGAGCACGGTCTGCTCCTCGCCATCATCAATACCAGTTACCTTAGAAAGATCACTCTTCTCATCGTAGGCCTTGATCTTATCGATGATGCTGGTAGGCAGGTTCTTCAGGGCAGTCTTGGTATCGCCCGTCATAAACTCCTTGCCATCCACGAGAATCTTCTTCACTTCCTTACCATTGATCTTGATGGTACCATCGTCGCTGACCTCAGCACCCGGCAGGCGCTTCACCAGCTCCTCAACCACCGAACCTTCCGGTGTGCGGTAAGCCGCCGAGTTATAGACGAAGGTATCCTCCTTCAGGTTCACCTTCTGCGCCATGGCAGTAACCACGGCACCCTTCAGCATGATGGCATCTGCACCGAGAACCACATTGCCCATTGCCAGATTCTTATCGTCGGCAATCTGCACACGCTTCACGGTAGTCTTGTAACCCACACTCGAAATCTTTAGTAAATACTTGCCATTGGCAGGTGCATTGAGATGGAAGAGACCCTTCTCGTTGCTAATGGCACCCGACACATAGGTGCTGTCGGCCTTAAGTAGCTGAATCGTTACTTGCTCCACGGGGTCCTTGGTATCGCGGTCGATAATCGCACCGCTTATCAGGCGTTCCTGAGCAAAGGATGCCATGGCGAAGATAGCCAGGAGCATCGTCAGAATTGTTCGTTTCATCATTTATTTAATGTTATTATTTATTCTATGCATTTTATAACTGCCTATTTTGACGCACGAAATATAACAAGGTTTAAACTTTTATCATTAAAAAGTGCTTTTTTATTTTGTTTTGTCTCTTATTTAACGTACCTTTGCAACATAATTTGAGATGAGCCAGCCAAAGATGGCTCATAAATAATGACCTTTAAAATGTTTATATGTTATGAATCAGAGAGTTATCATATCAACCCATCTAGAAGGCGAACTGGTGAGCGCCCTTGCCGAATGTGAGCACGACAAGCTGTTTGTTCTTACTGATACCACTACCCAGAAAGAGTGCCTCCCGCTGCTGAAGAAATTCTACTGCATGAAGGAAGCACAGGTGATTACGATTCCGGCAACCGACAGCCACAAGGACATCGAGAGCCTCATGATGGTTTGGAAAGGATTGCAGGAGGGTGGCGCTTCTCGTCACTCTTGCATGATTAACCTGGGAGGCGGCATGGTGACCGACCTGGGAGGTTTCGCTGCCAGCACCTTTAAGCGTGGCATCAATTTCATCAATATCCCTACCACCCTGCTTGCCATGGTGGATGCTTCGGTGGGCGGAAAGACTGGTATCAACTTCGGCGGACTGAAGAACGAAGTGGGCGTTTTCAACGACTCCAAATTCGTGATTCTCGACACTGAGTTCCTGAAGACCCTGGATGCCGAGAACATCTGTTCGGGCTATGCCGAGATGCTGAAGCACGGTTTGATTTCTACCGAGGCGATGTGGGAAGAACTGGTGAGCTTTGACCTTGCCAACCCCGACCTGAAGCAGTTGCAGCGAATGGTGGGCGACAGCGTGAAGGTGAAGGAGCGCATCGTGGAGCAGGACCCTCATGAGAAGGGCATCCGCAAGGCACTGAACCTGGGTCACACCTTCGGTCATGCCTTCGAGAGCTGGGCTTTGAAGCGCAAGCCTATCCTCCATGGCTACGCCGTGGCATTCGGTTTGATTCCAGAACTTTACCTCAGTGTCATCAAAACGGGATTCCCTACCGAGAAGATGCGCCAGACCGTGAACTTCATCAAGGAGAACTACGGTACGCTGAACATCACATGCGATGACTACGACGAGCTGATTGAGCTGATGCATCACGACAAGAAGAACCAGAATGGCATCATCAACTTCACCATGATGGGAGGCATCGGAGATATCCGCATCAACCAGACGGCTACCATTGAGGAAATCAAGGAAGCACTCGATTTCTTCAGAGAAGGATAGATCGCTTCGGCTTTCCGGTTTCGGTAAGCGGAAGATGCTCTACATATCGGAATTCCCTTGGAATCCAATATTTATGATCTGATAAGAGGCGGCGGATAGTCGCCTCTACTTTTTTGAGATCCTCATCCTCTGTCAGGAGAACGGCGATTTCTCCAAACTTCTCATCTTTCTTCTTGGCTATCATGAAAGGCATTTCAAGATGAGGCTTCAAGAGAGCCTCCACTTCTTCTATCTGAATCTTAATACCACCGCTGCAGATAACATTATCCTTTCTGCCCTTGATTCGGAAACGAAGTTTTTCCACCTTATCATGTTTTTCCTCCTTATCATGTTTTTCCACCTTATTATATATATAGGGTTCTATTTCCACAATATCATTCGTTACCAGGGTTTCGGCACAAACCAGAGGAGCATCGATGACGAGACAGCCTTCATCGGTCTGACTGATTTTCACGCTATCGAAAGGCTGATACCATTCGCTAGCCTCATCGCCATTGATTCTTCGCAAGGCGATATGAGATAAGGTTTCGGTCATGCCGTAAGTGCTCCAGATGGCAATATTGCCAGGAAGCGAACGGAGTTCTTTTTCTAAAGATGCATCGATGGCTCCACCTCCGATAATCAGATGGCGTACGTGAGTAAGTCGCTCCCGCTCCTCGGGAACCTGCAGGGTGTTATACACCTGCATCGGAACCATGGCAGCAAAAGTAATTTCCCCGTTTACATATTTTCCATTTGCATCTTTCAAATTGATATCCTTCAGCGGATGGCCACTGGGAGAAACAGAAATAAGATGGAGATGGCGCTCGATACTGCGCACCACCACCATCTTACCTGCAATATAATCAAGCGACATACAGAGCAGAGCACTGTCACCCGGCTTCAAACCCAGGAAATCACAAGTAATGCGGGCGGAGTTGAGCATTCGCTTCTTCTCCACCATCATCGGCTTGGGCTTTCCCGTGGAGCCACTGGTATGCACCAGCACCCTGTCGCTATCGTTATTCCATTCAGAAAGGAAATCTTCTAAAGTCATAATTTAAATTATACCCTGCTTAGCGGATTACAAATCCGCAATAGTTACCCAATGATGCGACGGATTGCAAATCCGCCGAAACAAATAGGGGTAAAATACTATATTATATTATTTTACAATAAAGAGTTTATCACCACGGATTTCCAATGGCATCGGGATGTTATCCGTAAAGAGCTGACCGGTGCCCAAACCCTGCGGCATCTCGACATTCGGACCATATACCTTGGCAGCATAATGGGCGATGGCATGGAGACCTATGTTGCTCTCCAATGCCGAGGTAATCCAACTGCCGATGCCTCGCTGGCTGGCCAACTGAATCCACTCGTTGCAACCATAGATACCCCCATGGAGCGAAGGCTTCAGGATGATATATTGTGGACGAATGGTATCGAGCAAAGCCTCCTTCATGCTTCTCACATTCACGCCAATCAACTCCTCATCCAGGGCGATAGGGAGCGGAGTTTCCCTACAGAGCTGAGCCATCTTTGGCCACTGATGCTGCTTGATAGGCTGCTCGATGGAATGGATATCATACTTGGCCAAAGCCTCCAACTGGCTCATGGCATTCTCTGGCAGAAAACCGCCATTGGCATCCACTCGCAACTCCACCTGTTCCTGGGTATAGACATTGCGAATGCGCTTGATGAGATCGAGTTCCTTGAAGAAATCGATGGCACCAATCTTCAGTTTCACGCAATGGAAACCCGCCTGGAGCTTCTCCTCCAGTCGTGCCAGCATTTCCTCGTAAGTACCCATCCACACCAATCCGTTGATGGTGATGCCCTGTTCTCCCCTACCGAAAGGAGAGTCGAAAAGATCTGTCAGGTTCTCCATTCCAGCTGGAACAGAGACACTTAAATTCTGCTTCTTTGCTGCATCGAAGAACGAAGCGAAGGCTGTTTCCAATCCGAAGATGATGCTAGGATAGGCACGAATCATATCGTATGGAATGCGTCCCATCTGCTCCACCATCTGGCACACCTGCCGAAGGGTGACAGCATATTCCGGTTTGGCATCGCAACTGAGATCTGGGAGCGTAGCACACTCACCCACTCCCTCTACTCCCGGCAATTCATCCGATGTAAGGGTGAGATAATAACTGTGTCTCGTGGTATAAACCCCACGAGACGTGCCTGCCGGCTGCTTGAAGTGGAGCGTTCGCTCCGAGATGTCTATCTTATACATTCTTTATATATTTATATATCTATATATCAATACAATCGAATTCTTCACTCTTCGTTCTTCACTCTTCACTTAACTTACTTCTTCTGCTTCAAGTCATAAAGATCCTTGCGACGGTCGCGAAGATTTCTTACAGCGCCATAGGTATGAAGCTCGTTCAGAAGGTTCAAATCTACATCTGAAACGAGAATCATCTCGGTATTCGGTGTTGCCTCCGAACGCTTGCCGTCGTTAGGGAAGGCGAAGTCGCAAGGGGTGAACACAGCACTCTGGGCATACTGGATATCCATGTTGTGAACACGAGGCAAGTTGCCCACACTACCCGCAATGGCTACATAGCACTCATTCTCGATGGCACGTGCCTGGGCACAGACTCTTACTCGGGAGTAAGCATTCTGCGTATCGGTCATGAACGGAACGAAGAGAATCTGCATGCCATCCTCTGCCATTAATCTTGACAACTCAGGGAACTCCACGTCATAGCAGATCACGATACCAATCTTACCGCAATCGGTGTCGAAAGTCTGGATATGGCTACCGCCGCTCAATCCCCAGCACTTCTGCTCATCTGGCGTAACGTGAATCTTCTCATACATATCCACGCTACCATCTCTACGGCACAGGAAACCCACGTTATAGAGGGAATCGCCTTTAAGATAAGGCATACTACCCGTGATGATGTTGATGTTGTAACTGATGGCCAACTCGCGGAATCGGTCACGAATCTCATCGGTATATTGAGCCATCATGCGGATGCTCTGTGCCTCACCCAAATCGTTGAATCTCGCCATCAATGGCGCATTGAAATACTCTGGGAAGAGGATGAAATCGCTCTTGTAATCGCTCACGGAATCCACGAAAAACTCTACCTGCTCGAAGAGGTCGTCCACCGAAGCGTATGGACGCATCTGCCACTGTACCAAGCCGATTCTCACGGTTGGCTTTCTATCTACATAAGAATCCGTAGGTGGCTGATAGTAGATGTTATCCCACTGCAAGAGGGTTGCGCAGTGTTCGCTCTCCTCATCACTAGGAAGATAGTTGCGGATTACGCGGCGCACATGGAAATCATTGGAAAGCTGGAAGGTAAGAACCGGGTCATAGATTTCACGGTTTCTTACGTGCTCGATATACTCCTTAGGGCGCATCTTGTCGGCATACTTATGATAGTTTGGAATACGACCTCCAAACATGATAGCCTTCAGGTTGAGCTTCTCGCAGAGTTCCTTTCGATACTCATACATACGGCGAGCCAATCGCAAGCCACGATAGTCTGGGTGGATAAACACCTCGATGCCGTAAAGGATGTTTCCATGAGGATCGTGGGTATTGAAGGTTTCATTACCCGTAACCTGAGCGTAGGTATGGTCGCCTTTCACCATATCATAGTTAACGATGATAGAGAGTGCACAGCCCACAATCTTATCATCCACGATGATAACCACCTGTCCCTCAGGGAAGATAGTAATGAGTTTCTTAATCTGTTCTTTTGTCCAGAATACATCTGAGTCAGCGTAAATACGCTTAAACGACTTGGCGAGCTGGTCGTAATCCTCCATGCGGAGGTTGCGCATACCCACCTTTTCTATTTTTCGAGTTGGTTCCATAACAACTGTATTTTTATTATTATCTAAATCCGGGTGCAAAGATACAGCAAATTATAGATACGACAAAGAGTTTTCGCAAATAATTGATATTTACGAAAACTCTTTTCATGAATTTTACATCAGGAAAGCCTTTTCCTTGTCATTTAAATACTAAAACTTGGCATCCTCCTGCGGAATAGCCTCATCATGATCATCCAGATGAAGCAACCTGGCAGGATGATACTTCCCGCTTGCCACCGAGTATTCATCCAGGCGATAAGGAGTTCGGATGCCGCCGATGCCGAGCATGGTATGGAAAGCGGAAAGACTCGTCTGCACCTGTTTCGTGCGATTTTCTTCCAATGCCTTCCATGTGTTTGGATATTCATTACCGAAACCTTCTGAGGTCCAGATGATGAAAGGCACATGCAGTTCGTAATCCGATGCCTTCGGGGCAGCATGCAGGAAGAGGCGACGGTCGTCATCAAAGATATTCTCGCCATGGTCGCTGGTATAGAGCATGGCCGATGTAGGCTGGCAGGTTGCCCCATGCGTCTTAGCCTGAGTCTTAGCTAGAGCCTTAGCTTGAAGCTTCTCCCATTTCTGCAGACGTTCTACGATACCATGCAGGATATAATCGGTATATCGGATGGTATTATCGTAGGCATTCAGCAAATCCTGTCGGTTTTCCGGCTTCGCTTCACTCCTGCTATCGGGCTTGAAGTAAGCAAAACTCCTAGGATAGCGCTCCTGATAATTGAAGTGCGAACCATAGGTATGAAGCACCACGAAGAGCTTGCGATAGCGGTAATGGGAAGAGGAGGAAGCATCAGCCAATGGCAATATCTCATCCAGTTTCTTCAGCAAATCCGCATCGTAATGATTTCCTGCATCATAATGATTTCCCTTAGAAGCATCCTCTGTCTTCAGGAAATAATGCTCATCAGCCTGTTCTCCCAGAAAATCGATAAACGAATGGTTGGGCTGTTGGTTACTGATAAACACGGTATGGAATCCGGCTTCCTTAAAGGCTGCCAGGATGCCTTTCTCATGAAAAAGTCGCTCAAAATCCTCGGCTGATGCAGCAGACAAGAGCATCGGTACACTCTTATGGGTGGTATTGCTCTGCGTTGTCACATTCGGGAAAGCTTTGATACCCGGTGTCTTGGAAAGCAGAGGATTGGTATTCCGAGGATAGCCGTAAAGACTGAAATTATGAGCTCGTGCCGTCTCTCCTACTACCATCACATACACCTCGGGAGCCGTGGCAGAATGCTCACTCCTGGCATCAAACTTAAAATCCCGGCTTGCCTCCTTATAATTCTCTGAAGCAGCATTGCGCTCGAAAGCCAGATAGAGATTGTAGCAGACGTTGACAGGATAGAGCTGATTGCGCATGCAGTAATCATCCACTACCACATAGCATGCCAGCAGACAGAAGAGGCCGATACCTCCCACCTCCATCACCCATTTTCGAACGTGATGCTGAAATGCAGCCGATATCTGATGTTTCTTCCTGATATGGATAATGCCCAGAACCAGCAGTGGCAGATAGATGACGAAGACACCCACCACGGCAGGAGCCAGATTATCCAGGAGTTCCATCGCTTCACCCGCATTGGTGGTTACGAGATTCAGAAACATATCCACCGCTATCACTCCCGTACCGAAGAGATAGAGCAGCACCAGCTGGAAGGCTGCGAAAAAGATGAAGATGAACGCCCACCATACCATCTTTCCCGGACATTTGGCGACGGAAAAGAACCACATATACAGTGCCAAAGGCAGCAGCACGTTGACACCACAAGCCCAGAAAGATAATCTTTCGGTAAAGCACAGGGCTATATTAGGCAGCAGCAGCGCCACCACCGCATAACCATAAAGAAAGGCTCCCGAAGACACCTTATTATATATAGTATTACATATCGTTTTACATATAGAATTATTCATAGCCTACACCTTATTATATATAGAGCATATCATGAAAAAGCCTCATCAAAAAGCTTCGTTGATATTGAAGAGGAAACCGGATTGTCCCGACTTTCCAAAACCATAATCCAATCTTACATTCACATCCTTCTTGAATTCCCAGCGATAGCCCACACCGGCATTCGGCAGAATCTGCCTGCTTCTCAGGGCAGAGAACTTAGGAAAAACGGTGCCGGCTCCTGCCCAGACCACAATGCCGTTGCGCTTCCACACATGCTGGCGCAGCTCCACCGTAGCCTCCAGTGAATGCTTGTCACGATAGCGCCCTTCGTAGTAGCCACGCATCGAACTGGTTCCGCCCAGTTCCGCCATCATGCCCCACGAAGGATTTCCGAAATTAAGATTCGCTCCAAAATCCTCGGCAAGTATCGTTCCCTTACCCAGCCGCTGATAAGCATCAAAGCGAAATTTCGTACTGCTGAAGGCATAGTCATTGCCCATGAACTTAGGCCGGAACATCTGTTTGATATTCAGATAGATGCCCCGATGCGGATTCGTCAGGTTATCGCGATTATCATAAACCAGCGATACACCCGCTCCCACATTCCAGGTATGCTTATCCATGCCCTGCAACAGTTCTGGCCGTTCTATCTGCTTTCCGATTACATAATCATAAGCCGCCATCGGTCCTACATAGAAGTTATCAGCCACCTTGATGAGGAAGCTTGCCTCCACCTGAGCCTGCCATCGTTTCATATCGCTCTTGTTGTCGTCGTTATCGCCCATCTCAAAGCCCATTCCCCAGAAATCAGAAGGGAATGAATAGAAATAAAGGTGATAGTCTATGCGATAGCGCCCCTGGGGTGCGAGGTGGTTACCCCTAACACCCAACATATAGAACCCCACCGTGCTCACATCGCCAAAGAGCGAGACATTGGAAGGAGGAAGAATGCTGTCGTTCACATCGGCACGATAGAGACCCGCCGCCACCATACCCAAGCCAAACTTGGTATCGGATGCATAGTGCGGACCACCTATCACACTGAAGTCAAAACGCTTATGCTTCTTGTTCTTATTGGCATCATTGAAGTAATCAAGAAAACGAGTCATCCACGATTTCTTGGCTTGATGAATTGAATCCGGCTCCGAGGCATAGCTGCCCAATGCCAACATCATAACAAGTATTGTCAGGATATGCTTCATAAAGTCAATATTTAAATGATTAATACACCATTGCCACATTATCAATCCACAGGGTATTGCCCGGCGTACCGATATAGGCTCCGCCATGCGAAGAGGAGAACTGCAGGATGAGATGGCTCGGCTTATCGCCAGCACTCGCCCATCCCACTTCCTTCACAGGCACACGCTTTCCCTTGCTGTTGCGGGCGTAATCAGTAGAACGGAGACCCATCGTGGCTGCATCGTAACCGGCCATGTGGCGGATGTCACCATAATGAATGGTATAGGTGGCATTCTCCACCCATCCATTGGTGCTCTTGCCATACTTCACCACCATCGTTCCCACACGCTTGGCCGTGATGTTGCCCTGAGCATCCTCATGACGCTTTTGCAGATAGAGCACGGCGATGGCATAGTCGCGACCCGCCACGGTGGATGCACTGCTGAATCCGGTCTGCTTGATGCGATGAGCCACATTCGGCATGTAGGTCTTGTAGTCGAACCTCACAGCCTTAGGACGTGCCGTAAACGGGATGCCCCAGTTGATAGCCTTCGGACCATCCTTGGTACTGGTAATCGGTTCGCGCACATCGCCCAGAAAGAGGGAGCCGGCAGCCAGCACCTTGATGTTGATGAGTCCGAGCACCTTCACCTTTTCTATATGGGTAACCAGTTTGGCACAATATCCCCCCTCGTGTTTATCACGATACACCGAGTTGTTGGTTTTATAGATGCCCGATACATGTGCCAGCACATTGGATGATCCCCATGGCGAACCGCCCTTGTTGGTATAAGGCGTATTTCCGTTGAGGGTCATATTCGGTCCCACGGCATAGATGGTTTTCTGATTACCGCCGATGATAGCCGATTCCTTGATATTTCTTACTACCCAGTGGTCCATGTTTCCATATTTCAATGGAACCACCTTTTCCTGTCCCTTTATAGGGAGGCACGACAAGGCGGCAACCGCCATTGCTATGCCGAATACATTATGTTTCTTCATCTCAATACCTTTTATTATTCCTTAATTCATTCTAGGATATTCTTGTTACTATTCTAGGATATTCATTATCTAACTTGAAACTGCAAAGATAGAAAAATATTTTCTACTTTTGAGTTTTCCTTGAAACAAACATGAAAATATTAAGAAATTATAATAGATTTATAGGTTTTTAATCGATGAAAAGCAAAAAAGCCCTGCATTTGCGCTAACAAATGCAGGGCTTCTATATGATAGGATGTACTACTATCGGTTAGAATACATGTTGTCGTAGTACTTCTGGTAATCACCAGAGGTTACGTTGTCCATCCATTCCTGGTTCTCGAGATACCATTTTACAGTCTCCTCGATACCCTCCTCAAACTGCAGAGATGGCTCCCAACCCAATTCCTTCTGCAACTTTCTAGAGTCGATGGCGTAACGCATATCGTGACCCTTTCGGTCGGTTACATAAGTGATGAGATCCATATCCTCGCCTTCCTTTCTGCCGAGCAATCTATCCACGGTCTTGATAACCACCTTGATGATATCGATGTTCTTCCACTCGTTGAAACCGCCGATGTTATAAGTCTCGGCAATCTTGCCCTTATGGAAAATCATATCGATGGCACGGGCATGATCCACTACATACAACCAGTCGCGCACGTTCTCACCCTTACCATATACTGGCAATGGCTTGCGATGACGGATGTTGTTGATGAACAGCGGAATCAACTTCTCTGGGAACTGGTATGGACCGTAGTTGTTAGAGCAGTTGGTTACGATGGTAGGCATACCGTATGTATCGTGGAAGGCACGAACGAAATGGTCTGAGCTTGCCTTGGATGCAGAGTATGGAGAGTGAGGAT